>SERZ01000007.1_pt1 | contig 107807 bp, 94 predicted proteins | sample 3171461 | NCBI WGS metagenome assembly SERZ01 (sample SAMN06051861, study PRJNA518727) | freshwater metagenome | biome: subpolar coniferous forest; feature: holomictic lake; material: water; isolation source: holomictic Lake 227, 6 m depth | place: Canada: near Kenora, Ontario | collected... | reverse complement strand
CGTTTAAATCTAAATCTAACCAAGAGCGTAACAATAGTAATTTATCAAATTTAGGAATAGCCAGGCCTTTTAACCAGCGCCGCGCTGTTTCTTGAGTAATCGGTTCGCAATGAGAAGCGCGTAAATTAAATTCCTTGGCTAAAAAAGAAGCGGAAGGGACTTCACGATAACGCGTTAATAGAGCGCTAGCTAAGGCTAATGCAAAAGAGTCTTGCAAAGCCTTATGCCAACTCATATGCCATTTTCTCTTTTTTGATGGGCAGTGCGAGCGGCTTCGGATGCGAGATTAGACATTTTCACTGCTTCGGTAGCGGCATCCGCTGCAATTTTGGTTGCTTCAGCTGCTTGGGAAGAAGCAATTAAAGAAGATTCTTCTGCTTGTTCGGCTACTGCTGCTGCTGCTGCTGCAGAAGCTGCTGCTGCTGCTGCTGCTGCCTCAATTGCGGATTGAGCTGCTGCTGCTGCTGCCTCGGCTGACGCATCGGCAGCCTTCAGAACTACTAATGCAGCCGCTTCGGTAGCCGCTGTAGCCGCATGCTTGGCAGCTTCTGCCGCTTTTAGTGCGCCAGCCGCGGAGCGTTTAGCCGCTTCTGAGGCATGGGACGTTAACTCTTTTAGGGATGTAAGGGCAACGGAATAGCGTCGATTAATCAGCAAGTAGCCTTGACGTAAATCGCTTACCTCGGATTCAAGTGCCACTATCTTGGAATAGATCTTTTGGATTTCGTCAGTCATCGCTGCTTTCTAATAAAAATCAGATGAATTCATTGTATAAGGATTTTCTGGTAATAACACCAATCCACAAGCCAGGTGTAAGAATCCTATTTGATACACGCGAGACGTGCTCTTTAGTGGCTAATTCTGGAATTGTTGGATTTTGTCTTTTGGGCCTTGCTTTAGAGTTTGAGTTAATTCAAAGAGAGTATGCTAAAAAAATGAAGATTCAGTTTCTAGGTGCAGCAGGCGAAGTCACCGGTTCGCGGCATTTGGTTGAGTTACTCTTAAATGGAAAAACTCGGCATTTCATGGTTGATTATGGAATGTTTCAAGGAGGGCGTGAGGCTACTAACAAGAATTTAGGGGTCATGCCTATACCACCAAAGGAACTTGATTTTGTAGTGCTAACACATGCACACATTGATCACAGTGGTTTATTGCCACGGTTATGTGCTCAGGGATTCAAAGGCCCCATTTATTGCACAACAGCAACCTATGAGTTACTCAAGATACTTTTGCCAGATAGCGCACATTTGCAATCTGCCGACCTTGAGCGTGCAGAGCGAAAAATAAAGCAGGGTAAGTGGCGTGGAGAAATACCAGTTGTACTCTATTCCAGAGAGGAAGTAGAGATGACGCTCGCACAAATTGAACCTTTGGAGTACGGGCAAGTAATAAATCTTAATCCGAAGATTCAATTGGAGTTTAGAAATGCTGGACATATCCTAGGTTCAGCAATCGCTGTATTGGATATCCAAGAGGATGGGAAACAGAAGAAACGCTGCGTATTTTCTGGGGATATTGGCATGAAAGGTAAAGTCCTTATGCCTGACCCAGACTTCATATCCGCTGCTGATGTAGTAGTGGTCGAGTCTACTTATGGTGATCGATTGCACCGTAGCTTGAGTGAGACTGAATCTGAGCTAGTAGAAGTGATTAGCACGACCATGAGTGCTCATGGTAATGTCATTATCCCTGCGTTTGCAGTTGGCCGAACTCAAGAGATGCTTTTTTTACTCATGGATTTAGTTAGAAAGTCTAAGTTACCGCACCTATCAATCTGGGTTGACTCTCCCATGGCGACAGCTGCCACCCATTTAACTCAACACTTCTTTTCACAACTTGATGTGCAATCTCAAGCTACTTTTAGCTGGTTCAAAAATAATCCTGACTCTCTAGATTTGCGATTTATAGCGGATGTTGAAGAATCAAAATCTTTAAATAAAATTAAAGGTGGAGCAATCATTATTTCTGCGAGCGGCATGTGCGATGCAGGAAGAATTGTGCATCATTTGTTCAATAATTTACCGCGTAAACAAAACGCCATTATTATTACCGGCTTTCAGGCATATGGAAGCTTAGGTCGACGTTTGGTCGACAAAGTACAAAAGGTCAGGTTGTTTGGCGAAGATGTACCAGTAAAAGCTTCAGTGCATACAATCGGGGGCTTATCAGCTCATGCAGACCAGGCTGGACTATTAGAATGGTTACGTGGATTTACACTTCCTCCCAAGATCACTTTTGTAGTCCATGGGGAGCCTGAATCAGCTTCAGTATTTGCTCAATGTATCCGGGAGGATCTTGGCTGGAAGAATGTCATTATCCCTGAGCGCTTACAGATCTATGAGTGTTAAATAGCGGATTAAGTTAGATATCAAGATAATCTTATAGGCATGGATGCTAGCGATAAATAGGTTAATGGTGCTACATTTGCTTTGTTATGTTTAAAACAATCCTAGCTCTCCCGCGGACTGTTTGGCTCATTGGGTTTATTAGCCTTGTAAATGATTCAGCTAGTGAGATGCTCTATCCATTAATGCCTTTATATCTGGCATCAGTTTTAATGGCTGGACCTAAAGCTCTTGGGATTATTGAAGGCATTGCAGAGGCCTCATCTAGTATTTTCAAATTAGTTTCTGGTGTGATTGTTGATCGCACCAAGAAAGCGAAACCCTGGATCGTTTTGGGTTATACCCTTGCGGGCATTGGTAGGCCACTCATTGCTTTAGCTAATTCCTGGGTATGGGTTTTGGCAATTCGTTTTACTGATCGTATGGGCAAAGGTCTGAGAAGCTCTCCTCGTGACGCTCTTTTAGCGGAAAGTGTTAACGAGAATCAACGTGGCCTTACTTTCGGATTGCACCGCTCGATGGATAACGCAGGAGCAGTGATTGGCCCGTTATTGGGAGCTTTATTTCTATCAATGGGTATGCCACTCAGAGATATTTTTCTATGGGCGATTGTTCCCGCGGTAATTACTATTACTCTTGCTTTGTGTATCAAAGAACCACAGCGAGAGGCTGTTCCGCAAGCCAGTAAATTTAGCTGGTCACTTGAAGGTATGCCGAATCAATTTAAAAGATACCTAGTGGCAGCAGGAATCTTTGCCTTAGCTAATTCATCAGATATGTTCTTATTACTCAGGGCTAGAGAAGCAGGAGTTCCTCAAGAACAAATCCCGTTACTGTGGGCAGGAATTTCGTTGATCACTACTTTGTTTGGCACTCCCTTATCGGCGCTATCGGATACCTTTGGCCGTAAGCGATTTATTTTGATTGCTTGGGTTGCTTTTGCTTTCTTTTACATCGCCATGGGTTTGCCAGGCATCTCTATCTATCAAATATTTGGACTCTTTGGAATCTATGGTTTATTCAAAGCCGGGACAGAAGGGGTAGAGAAGGCCTTAGTGGCAGACATGGCGCCCAAGGGATTAGCGGGCACAGCATTTGGTTGGTTCAATTTAATCACTGGATTAATGCTCTTCCCAGCTTCATTTATCTTTGGCTGGTTATATGAGTCGATTGCGCCACTGTACGCATTCTTATTTTCTGGAAGTTGTGCGTTATGTGCATTCCTATTGATGGCCACTTGGGTCAATAGCGCCAAGGAATCCTAAATCCTGGTAAATTTTCTCTAGTCAACAAAGAGTCCTTAAAATTATTGGCAAGTTGCTGTTTAAGCACAGTCCGCAATGGGTAGGTAGCAGTTAGTCAAGATCAATAGATTTTTGTATTTTTGCATTTGATTATGTGTTAATTTTCTCCTTAGGATATATACAAGAGAGCGAAAATGAGCAAAAAGTTTAATGAATTATCTACAAAGCACATTGAGTTTATAGAGCAACAAAAGATTTTTTTTGTCGGGACTGCTGCGGCAAATGGAACAGTCAATATCTCTCCTAAGGGCTACGGTTCACTTAAAGTGCTTAGTCCAAATCGAATTATTTGGTTAAATGTTACTGGCAGTGGAAATGAAACTTCTGCTCACGTGCAATTGAATCCTCGCATGACTATGATGTTTACATCGTTTGACGGTTCACCGGTGACTTTAAGAATATACGGAAAAGCCAGCGTGATTCATAAACTAGATGAGGAATGGGAAGATCTAAATAGTCATTTTGAGCAAATTGTAGGTGCAAGACAAATTTTTGATCTGGCAATTGAGCTTGTTCAAACATCTTGTGGAATGAGTATTCCTTATTTTGAATACAAGGGTGAACGGGATACTCAAATCAAGTGGGCTACCAAGAAGGGTGAGGTAGGCCTTCGAGAGTTTTGGGGGGAAGAAAACCAACAAAGTATTGATGGGTTTCCAACAAATATCTTAGAGAAAAGTTAAATAAAGCCTCATAGCTTGATGGTGGCAATATTCCACCCCCTAAGCGTTTTAAGATTTCGATTGAAAGTTGGTCAATAAAATGATTTCTAGGAGATAAAAATGAAATGGATTAATTGCGTATTGCTTTGTGCCGCACTATTACCTATTGCCGCTTTTTCTCAAGGCACTGTCCCGAAAATCATGCCCATATCAACTCTAGATGCTAATAACGATCAGATCATTAGCAAAGCTGAAGCGGATAAGGCTGGCATGCCAGATGCTGTTTTCAAAAAAATTGATCAAGATAATAGCGGCCACATTACAAAAGCTGAACTTAATGCTTACAGATCTCAAAATAACTCGATCAGCGCTATAGATACTGACAAGGATGGAAGGATTAGTAAAGCTGAAGCCCTGAAAATGGGGATGTCAGCTCGAGAATTTAGGGGATTAGACAAAGACAATAACGGATACATCACACAGGCTGAATGGGATGCTGGACACTGGATTATTTGGTAATGAGATTCAACGAAGCTAAGTAAGTTAAATAGGAATGATATGAAAAATCTTTCTTCTATAGTGGGCCTATCTCTTGCTGTAATGGTGGGTTCTAGTTTTGCTGCCGATGCCCCAAATATTGTAGGTACATGGGAGGCTACTTCTGGATATTGGTCCCAAACTGGTACTGATTCAAATCCAGCCCCTGCGGAACTATCCCAAAAATCAGTCCAGCAAAACATCATTATTCAGGTTCAACAGGGCAATGCTTTTCATGGAACTACGATTCGATACTCAGGGGAGAGTCGAAATTTAGCTGGGGTGATTGGTCCAGATGGAAGGAGCCTATTTTTTTCTATCGATTATGGTGCTGGTACAGGCTTACTGTCTGAAGAGGGGAATCAAATGCGGTATTGCGGTACCACTATTCAAGTAACCCGTAACTTTGCTTTTTGCACTATTTTTAAGAGGGTGAAGTAAGTTTCGAAGTGCACTTCCTTCTACAAAAAGTCTTTCAGCCAGCAGGTATCCTTTCCATACCCTTTTTGCTTTTTTAATGGAAAATAGCCTATCTTGATAATTCTTAGAAACCTGACTGGCGCTGCATTTGGCCTACTGCTCTTTTGCATTTGCTTAGATTATGCTCAGGCATTACCACTTTTTTCTCGTCAAACTGGTCAAAATTGCGTTGCCTGTCATGCTGGTGGACAGTATCCAGAGTTAACGCCATATGGCCGTTATTTTAAGTTGACTGCTTATACGATAGGGGAACGTACCAGTATTCCAGTATCTGTACAGTATGTGGGTGGTGCTGCTACCAGTACTAACGGAAATAATGGCACCGGACAGGTCCACCAAAGCGGCAAGTTAGAGTCCAACTACCTTTTTTTAGATGTAGGCGGAAAGATCACCGATAACTTTGGCGCTTTTAGTCAGTGGTATTACGCATTTGATGAGCAAGTGAGTGGTAAGGGAAGTATCCCCAATCAAAATCAGTTTGCGGCGGATATACAAGACTGGAGATACGCAGATCATTACGTCGGAAACAGCGTAGATACTATTAAAGATTTTATTTGGGGCGCTTCTCTGAATAACTATGCAGGCGCAACTGACGTGTGGAACTCCTCTCCCATGTGGATGTATCCCTATATGGGGTCCACCAGAAACTACTCCACCTATGGACTTCCGTATAACTCTAGGCTATCTGCCTATTCAGTTCATAACCCAGGATATGGTGTCTATGGCTATCTAAACCGAAATTTTTATGGTGAAGTGAACCTGTATCAGTCGGGTGGCTCAGGCCCACTCTCTTGGATGACCTATCCCGCATCCAATAGTAATCCCAATAGTGCTCCAGTCTATTTACAAGGATTAAATCCCTATTTCCGGTTTGCTTATCAAAGTGATGAACATGCTGGTCATAACTGGATGCTGGGTTTCTTGGGTGCCAACATTAACCAATACTCTAGCTGTAATTCAGTAGCCGATAGTAGTACTTATAGAGGTACGGCCCCAACTTGTGGTGGACCAGTGAATTCACCTGCATTAAGTGCTGGAACCATTAAGTTTCAGGACAGGGCGATTGATGGCCAGTATCAATATTTGGTAGACCCCCATACAGTGACTGCGCAAGCCCGCTATACCAAGGAAAATATTTCTGATCCAACTGGAATTTTATATAGCAACCCGAACAACAAAACAAATTCGTTTATGTCCAAGGTTAGCTATGTTTATGACGCTACCTACGGTGCTGCAGTGGCATTTCAGAACATTACAGGAACTGGCGATGCGCATTATGGAACTAACGCAGTAACTGGTGCCAATTTAAACCCTAATTCCACAGTATGGATTCCATCGATTTGGTATCAGCCCTTACAAAATCTGCGCCTCACTTATCAGTACACTGCATTTACTAAATATAACGGCGGAACAATTAATTACAATGGCTTAGGCACTAACGCTAGCGCTAATAATGCAAGCTGGCTCTATTTATGGCTGGCAATGTGATGAAGACTCTTTTCAAGACCATGAATCTCTCTAGAACATGCTCCATTGCCATGCTTCTACCTTTAGCTATTCTGGCAGGGTGTACCTATTTCAACAATATTCCACCTGTGACTACCTTAGAAAATCCGACCAGAAGCAGAACGCTGGGCGATTATGAGGTTGCAGGTAATGTGCTAGCAGTTCAGGTATGTGCAGCTTGTCATGGTATTGATGGGCAATCACAATCACCCATGGTCCCCAATCTTGCTGGCCAGCAAAAAGACTACTTAGTCAATCAATTACAAGATTACCGTGATCACACTAGGAGTAATAAATATGGTGTACAGTTTATGTGGGGAATGGCTAGTTCATTAACCGATAAACAAATACAAGAATTAGCAGATTATTTTTCCAAGAAACCCCCTAAGCAAGCTGCAATTGGTGTGGGGGATGTGGCTACATTAGCGCGCGGGAAAGAAATTTTCGAGAGGGGAATTCCTGCCCAAGGCGTTATTCAATGCAATTCTTGTCATGGTCCAAAAGGGGAGGGTATGGCCACCTTTCCGAGAATTGCTGGGCAGCATGCTTATTATTTAATTCAACAGCTCAATGTTTGGAAAGAGCCAGCTCAAAAAGAATTTATGGAAGTTGGCGGAAATACTTGGGCACCTCGAAGCATTACATTTGCCCGGCCACATGGTGAATTAATGCAGAACGAAGAAAGAAATCTCTCCAAAGTAGATGCTGAGGCTGTGGCCATTTACTTGAGTACCCTAAATTAACCTGATTCAGCTCTCAATAGGATGGGAAGCACAGCGAGATTTGAATTAAAGAAGCTTAAGAAGTATTTGACCTATAGAAAATTTATTGGCAAGTAAGCGTCCTTCGTTCATACTTAAAAAGCCCAAACTAGAGTATGCGCAGGGTTACTATATTTTTGACTGAAATAGCGGATTAATTACCAATTGAGCAATCTGTGCCAGAAATGAAACAACTTTTAAACAAAACTAGAATGACTAGCCGGATTGTCTTTGCTGGAGGTATTTCTTTAGGCATTATTTTTATTGTTACATCCTTTATATCGATCTATCAAATACGACGAGACACCGAAAAAGAATGGAGTACGCAACTAGAGAGAACGACGCTAGTAGTATCTGAGCAAGCTTCACAAACCTTTTTTTCAGCTACCACAGCCCTTAATAGCATTTCCGATATTGTTAATTTTGCCAGACTGAGAGATGAAAAAAGTTATCGGCATTTTGCCTCTCAAGAAAAGCAGTATTTATTTTTAAAAGAAAAGAAAACGTCAAACCCTATTATTGATGTCGCTACATTTATAGCAGACAATGGAGATGTTTTAAATTTCACACGGTCTTATCCCCCACCTAAAATTAATCTAGCCGATCGTGATTATTTCAAGGCACTTAAAGCTAATAATAGCGATGAAATTTTTTATAGCGTACCCGTTAAAAATAAAGGCAATTCGAAGTGGGTATTTTATCTTGCAAAGCGTATAAACGGAGCTCAAGGTCAGTTTTTAGGTATCGTTTTGATCGGGGTTTCAGCGGAAAACTTTTCTGCATTTTATGAAAAAGTGGGCTCAAATTTAGGGAGCGGGGCATCCATTTCCTTATACCGAAATGACTACATCCTAATGACGCGATGGCCATTTGTCGATAAATTAGTTGGCATAAAAAATAGTAATAGTGCAACACAAGAAATTATTGGAGACCGCACCACAGTCGAACATGGCTTGCTAATTACTGACAAGGCTCGTTTTTCTACAGGTACTGCCTCTGAGCCAAGAATGGTCGCGGCGCGAGTTGTCAACGAGTTCCCATTTATAGCCACGGTTGTTATTCCCAAAAGTTTGTACGCACCTAATTTTTTTAGCCATGTTGGCTGGATTCTAGGTTTACTAACTATTGGACTCATTTTATTGTTTACTTTTGTTAGGCATGTACTATTTGCTAATTCCCAGATCAACTTAGAATTACTGGAGCGAGGTCTTGTTCAGAAGGCTCTCGGAGATGCGAATGAAAAATTAGAAACTTTGGCTTACATTGACTTACTTACGGGACTTCCAAATCGTCAAAATTTGATTGAGCAACTCAATCTAGCGATTGATAAATGCAAAATAACACCGTCTCATTACGCAATTTTATTCATTGATTTAGATAACTTTAAAGAATTGAACGATCGATATGGCCATGATCGCGGAGACCTCTTGCTTACTAAGGTTGCTAAACAACTTCTAGCCTGCGTAGGAAGTGACGATATTGTTTCTCGCTTCGGAGGAGATGAATTTGTTATATTGCTTAGCCATCTCGAGTATAAAGAAATAGACGGCACCTATACTGCAGAACTCATTTCTCAAAAAATATTAAATACACTCACTCAAACTAAACATTTAGACGGTATTGAATATCGTTGTAGCGCCAGTATTGGTATTACCATATTCGGACAAGAACCACTATCTGAGTTCGAAATTATTAAACGAGCTGATATTGCTATGTACCACGCAAAAATGTCCGGGAGAAATACTTTTAGCATTTTTAATGCGCAGTTACAAAAAGACTTTGAATATAAATTGCACTTGGGTGAACTGTTAAAAGATGCAATTGAGCAAAATCACTTTGAGTATTACTATCAACCTCAGATTGACAATCATCTCAATATTATTGGGGCGGAGTTACTTTTACGCTGGAAAACGATTGAAGGTGATGAGATCTTACCGAATATTTTTATTCCACTTGCTGAGCAAAATGGATTAATGATAAAGCTTGGTAATTTAGTAATTGAAAATGCGGCAACTCAAATCGCCGCCTGGTCTACATTTCCATTCCTAAGCAACCTAACTTTAGCTATCAACATTAGCTCTCAACAAATTGAAGATACTAATTTTGTCCATTCACTAATTACCTGCCTTAATAGTCATCAAGTAAAGGCTTCTCAATTACGACTTGAGCTTACTGAATCAGTTCTTATTACTAAATTTGAAGATGCAATCAGAACACTTGACCTTCTTAAATCATATGGCATTAAGTTATCGCTAGACGATTTTGGTACTGGTTATTCCTCTCTTTCATATTTAAGAAGATTGCCAATTGACGAACTCAAAATTGATCAATCCTTTGTAAGGGGAATAGTAGAGGGTTCAAGTGCTTGTAACTTGATTATCACCATCATTAACCTAGCAAAAATTCTGAATATCAATGTTATTGCCGAGGGAGTTGAAACTAAAGAAGAGAGAGACTTCTTGTTTGAAAATGGCTGTTTTCTGTATCAAGGATTTTTATACAGTAAGCCATTACCACTGAATGAATTTATAGAGTTTGTACGTAGTTGGAAGCATATAGATCCAGAATAATCCTGCTAACTTCAAGTATGACTCAATAGTCTAAGGTGGAGTCTAGAACGTTTTAATCCTATTTTTCATCACCCATTTTGGGTTGATAACAGCATATCAAGATCAACGGAGGATTGAACTGTTGCCCAGCAGCTAGCAACCAACGGTCTAGCTGAGCAATGCAAACTCAGCCAAATTCAGGTCTCTAGAAATAACAACGCTCCGCAGAACGAGGCGTAGTAAGCCTGGTTGGTAGAAGATCCACAGCTTGTCACTCTATATAGATGCAAGTCTGGCCAGCGGTATTTTTATTCATGTTAGTGTTAGATAAAGCATTATGTATTGAACCTAAAAATTAATATGACAGCCCTAATCCTCAATTTGCCTTCAATCATGCTTCTCTTGCTGATGATGACCACCTTCATTCTTGGCGGCTTAGTCATGTTATGTTTGGTGCAAAAGTATGTTACTTGGTTGCATTTTGAAGACCATACTGACTTTGGTGAAATATTCGCAAATTCAATGAGCGTTATTTTTGGTTTTATCCTAGCCTTTATTACGATCACTGTTTGGCAAAACTACAATAATGTAAGCGATACGGTATCTAAAGAGGCCAATACACTATTTAATATGTATCGTACGATTGAAGCTTACCCCCCAGAGGTAAGGGAAGAAGGTCAAAAACAATTAAAAATTTATGTACGGGAAGTCGTTGAAACTGAATGGCCATTGCTTGCTAAGGGCCAATATGATCTTCGTGCATATCAAGATCTGAGATCCTTTCATGAATTAATTATTCACTATGTGCCAAAAAATAATGGTGAATTAGCCGCTCAACAGGAAGAGCTAAGATTGTTATCTATTTATCGAGAATTGCGAAGGAACCGTGTTGAAAGTGCAAAATCGTTAATTGATAAACCTATGTGGATGGCACTGATTTTTAGTGCGGTTTTATTTTTATTCTTTTCATCACTATTTAAGATGAAAAACCTACGAATACACGCAACGATGATTGCACTGTTAGGAACCTCTATCAGTCTAATTTTCTATTTACTAATCCTTTATGACAATCCATTCATTGGCCCGAGCGCCCTTCAGTCAGAGCCTTTTGAAAGGCTGCTCCACTATTACTGGGAAGGGCAAAAGACCTTACGTATTACCAAGTAGCCCTGCTTTTGTGGATTAACGCATGAGACTCATTTGGGCGATAAGAGCCCTTCAAGATCAATGGATGATTGAGCTGTTGCTCAGCAGCAGGTGACCAGCGGTCTAGCTGAGCGATACTAACTCAGTCAAACTCAGGTCCCTAGAAATAAAAACGCCCCGCAGAGCGAGGCGTAGTAATGCTGGTGGGTCGGGCGAGATTCGAACTCGCGACCAACGGATTAAAAGTCCGCTGCTCTACCGACTGAGCTACCGACCCGGTAAAACAAAGATTATAGCAAGAAGTTTATGGCTATTCCTGGGGTCTGGGCGGTTTGCCCGTAAGCCCTTGTACTTACAAGTAGCTTATGAGTTTACCCGTCTTGCAACTGGAGGATTTTTGGAAAAATACTCCTTAATTCCTCTCAAAATAGCTTCTGCAATTCGGTCCTGATAGCCATCATCATTCAATCTAGCTTCTTCTTGAGGGTTGCTGATAAAAGCAGTTTCTACCAGGATCGAAGGGATGTCTGGAGCCTTCAGAACGGCAAAGCTGGCTTGTTCAACCTTTCCCTTGTGCAGGGGTGCAAAGCCGCCAATTTGCTTGAGAATGGAGTTCCCAACTTGAAGTGAGTCCTTAATCTGGGCTGTAGTCGACATATCGAGTAGCAGATTGGCTACCTGTCGATCTTGTGTCTTGATATTGATCCCACCAATGAGATCGGAAGCATTTTCTTTATTGGCCATCCACCGCGCCATCGAGCTACTGGCACCCATTTGCGAGAGGGCAAACACAGAGGCGCCTTTAGCCCTTGGCTCAATAAATGCATCTGCATGAATAGAAATAAATAAGTCTGCTTCAACACGCCTCGCTTTTTGTACTCTTACATGTAAGGGCACAAAGTAATCGCCATCTCTGGTGAGGTAGGGGCGCATATACACTTCGCCCTCGATCTTCTCTTTGAGTCGCTTAGCAATTGAGAGGACGACATTCTTCTCTTTAGAGCCTAGAGCACCAATGGCGCCTGGGTCTTCACCCCCATGACCAGGATCGATCGCAATCGTAATCAAGCGCTTGTATTTAGCAGGCGCAGGAGTATCTTTGATTTCTGGGATGGCTTGGGCTACTGGAGTTTTGGGCGCATCCTTTTCTTTCTTGGTTGCAAACTGCGCAATTAAATCAACCTCTTCATTGGATTTTGTCAGGGCACTTTCTTTTTTCGCGCTACTTTTCACCAACTCCATCAAAGGATCTGGTGGGGTAGTAGGGTAAAGATCAAATACCATACGGTAGTTATATTCACCAACGGGCTCAAGCGTAAACAGTTGTGGCTTGATCGGTTCTTTTAAATCAAAGACCAAACGCACAATCCCTGGCTGAAATTGCCCAACCCGAATTTGCGATACGTAAGGATCATTTGGTTTTACCTTGGCCACTAAATCTTTTAACGTGGGATTGAGTTCTAAACCTTGGACATCCACTACTAAGCGATCTGGATTGGTGAGGATCTGCTGTGTAATGGGTAATGGGGTATCGGACTCTAAGGTGATGCGGGTGTAATCCTCGGAGGGCCAAATACGCACCCCTAATATCTTGGCACCCCAAGCAATATCGACCTCACTGAGCAGTAAAGCAAAACTCAAGAACTTCGCTGAAGTCTGAAGATGTCTTCTTCTAGAGAGATTGACTTTCTGACTACTCATGAATCAACTTGAATGACTTCTACTATTTTTTTGCCTTGCTCAGACAAGGCATTGATTGCAATAGTGCGATCATTTTCTTCTGCACCTGCAGTCAGTTGAATCTGAATATCAAATGCAGGAAGAGTACCTTCAGCTTTTTCTGGCCACTCGATTAAACAAAATCCCGGCACATCAAAGTGTTCTACAAAACCGGCTTCTTGCCATTCAAGTGGATCGCGCATTCTATAAAGATCGAAGTGATGGGCTGTGTAAGCATGTTGATTACTATGTAATAGATAGGGCTCACATAAAGTATAGGTTGGACTCTTCACTTTCCCCCCGTAACCAAGGCTCTGAATTAAATGTCTGGCAAAGGTCGTTTTGCCAGCACCGAGATCCCCCTCAAGAGAGATATTGAAGTGGACTCCTCGCTCTTGCCCTATGAATCGCTCAATACTGGCAGCAAGACGCTTGGCTAAGGATGCCGTTTCTGCTTCCTGCCTACAATGTTGCTTAAGCGATGCTTTTGGAGATGCCTGAGGCGTCTGATTTCTGGTCATTGCCCTAGTTTATTCAATTATTGCGCTACATTCGGTATTGCTTATGTCTTTATCTACTCCTTCACCTAATAATGCGACCGCCCTAGATCAGTCAGAGCTGCGTGCTTGGCTTGGGAAGCAGGCTACCTTATTGGGATTTGATGGTTTACGGATTACGGATACCCATCTCGGTCCTGCTAGCGAGCGCTTGCAAGAATGGCTTGCTGAAGGACGTCATGGTCATATGGAATACATGCAACGCCATGCAGAATTGCGCTCTAACCCCCAGTTATTAGTCCCGGGAACTATCAGAGTCCTTTGTGTCTCGATGAACTATCTTTCTCCTGATAGTGATTTTGATGCTGAATGGCAGCGCCTAGAAGATCCATCTCAAGCAGTGGTTTCTCTGTATGCCCGCGGGCGTGATTATCACAAAGTACTCCGTAACCGGCTGCAAGAATTTGCCAAAGCGATTGAAGAAAAAATTGGCGCTTTTGGTTTCCGCGTCTTTACAGATTCAGCACCCCTAATGGAAGTGGAGTTAGCGCGTAAAGCAGGATTGGGTTGGCGTGGCAAACATACCCTCTTACTGAATCGAGAATCTGGCTCGACCTTTTTCTTGGGTGAGATTTTGGTAGATGTGCCATTACCGCTTGATCACGAGGAAGCAGAACATTGTGGTACCTGTCAATCTTGTATTGATATCTGTCCAACGCAGGCAATCACTGCACCTTATCAATTAGATGCGCGCCGTTGCATTTCTTATCTGACGATAGAAAACCCAGCAGCGATTCCCGTGGAGTTTAGAAGTGCAATGGGTAATCGTGTGTATGGCTGTGACGACTGTCAGTTAATCTGTCCCTGGAATAAATTTGCTCAGCGCACCCAACTGCCAGACTTTGCACAACGCCACGGCTTGGGGCAGGCGAGTCTGTTACATCTATGGTCTTGGACTGAGGCAGAGTTCGAGCAGCGCCATGAGGGAAGTGCGATTCGTCGGATTGGGTATAGTCGTTGGCGCCGAAATTTAGCAGTCGCCATGGGTAATGCGCTTGCAAGCCCTAACGCCAGCAAAGTAGTTAAGGAAGAAATTCACCAAGCATTGACTGAGGGACTGATTGATGCTGACGCTTTAGTAGCAGAGCACATTGAGTGGGCTCTAAACGCTTACAATTGATTCATGTCATCCAATGAGCAACCTTATATTGACCCTAGCGAGATAGCGCTAGAGGAGTCAGCAGCGCAACGCTTTCAGAGTCGCAGTGATGCATTTTGGTCGGGTATTCGGGATGCCGCTGGCGCCCCAGCGATGGTGCTCTTTGCAGGTATGGTGGGTTTTGGAGCAATGGGTAAGACTAATGGCTTTGATATTTGGTTCACTACCTTCACCTCCTTCTTCATGTTTGCTTTGCCAGGTCAGGTCGTCTTACTAGAGATGGCGATTACGGGTTCATCAGTTTTAGCTATTGCCTTAGCAGTGACCTTGACCTCAACTCGCTTCATCACCATGACGGTGACACTTTTTCCGCAGTTTCACCATAAAGATCGCAATCGAAGTTTGTATGCTTCAGTGCATCTATTGGCGATGACCGCCTGGGCCATCTCGATGCGCGAGTTTCATGCGATTGAGACTAAGCATCGCTTAAGTTACTTTGTTGGATTGGGATTACTCTGTTGGTTAATCTCAGTCCCCGGAACAATCTTAGGTTACTTCTTAGCAGGTATGGTGCCAGCACCGGTGACTTTAGGTCTCGTCTTTATTAATCCCTTATTCTTCTTACTCACCTTTACTGAGGTGAAGCCTTGGATTAATCGCATTGCAATCTTTTTAGGTTGTATCTTTGGCCCGATTTTCTTTATCGTCGATCGCGATACTAGCTTGCTTACAGCAGGTCTTGTAGCAGGAACAATGGCTTACTTTATTGATCGCAAGTTCTTGCGTAAGAAAGCCGGGGTGATCGGTTGATGAATGCAATGGATACCATGGCTAATGCACTCTCTGGTTGGGGTTTATGGATTGCTTTGCTTGGCGCTTGCCTAGGCACCTATTTCTGCCGTGCTATTGGCGTATTTCTCTCACAGAGCATTAATCAAGATAGCGAAATCTTTCGTTGGTTAGCAGCAGTGACTTATGCGATGGTTGCCGCTTTAACCGTGCGCCTGATCGTCATGCCTCTCGGTTTAATGGCGACAGTGCCACTGTGGATACGCATTCTGGTTTGCGCCTTAGCTATTGGTGTGATGGTGTCCAAACCCACTAGGCGTTTGGTTCCTGCTTTACTGACAGGAACCCTGTTAATGGTAGGTTACGGCGTCATTCGCTAATGTAAGGCGATAAAAATCTGTTGAGCTGCATTCTCTAAAGATGTGCTGCCAGGATTCTGGCGATATGCACCGCTTCTCTTTGCGTGCCATCAGCAATCTGATGACGGCAACTCGTTCCATCAGCCACTACCCAACTATTGGGCGACTTACGAATACTGGGTAACAGACTGACTTCAGCCATCTGCTTGGAGACTTCAATATGTTCTGCCTCATAACCAAAACTACCTGCCATACCGCAGCAAGAAGATTCAATCAGTTTTGGATCTGCTTTTGGAATGAGTTTGAGTAATTCCATTGCGGGAGTAACTGCAGCAAAGGACTTCTGATGGCAGTGACCATGAAAGAGTACTGGCTTACTCGCTTCTTTGAGCTTGAGCTTCAGTGTTCCAGCTTTTGCTTCGCTAGCCAAAAACTCTTCCAAGAGTTGCGCTTGCTTAGAAACCGTGATTGCGCGCTCCCCAAAACCCATGACTAAGGCTTCATCTTTCAAAGTAAAGAGGCATGAAGGCTCTAAACCAATGATGGGGATATTCTGCTCAGCATAGGGCGCGAGGTGATCGACTAATTCACTCAGAGTTTCTTTGGCTTTATCTACCATACCGGCGGCAAGATAGGTTCTGCCACAGCAAAACTCTTTTGAGCAAGTGTTGCCAGTTTTATCTGCTTGTTTTTCTTTTTTGGGCTGACCCTTATTTGGAATATGAACACGATAGCCAGCAGCTTTGAGCACTTTTAGAGCAGCAATGAGATTCTCATTTTCAAAATAGGCATTGAAGGTATCAGCTAACAGTACCACTCCTTTACCATTGGCATCCTGCGCTAACTGATCTGGTGTGAACTGATAGTTTTGCGCTATCTTCTGATTCCAGAAAGTCTTACTCTTCCAAACTGGCAAACTTCTCTGAGCCGAGATACCCATGATCCATTCTTGTAACTTGGCTACTGGTGCGATGTGATTCCGCAAATTGAGTAAGGCTGGCAAGAGCGTAGTATTGCTAATGATCGCAGCGTATTTTGGTAAGTAAGCTACCGCTAGATCTCTTAAGGAATGACCGACTCGCTTCTTGTAAGCCGATAAGAACTCAATCTTCATCTTAGCCATATCCACGCCGGTAGGGCACTCACGACGGCAGGCTTTGCAACTGACGCAAAGCTCCATCACTTCTTTTATGGCATCACTAGCTAGTGGGGATGAGTTGATCGTTGAACCACTCTTGATATCCAGTTGATTTGACAGTGCTAGGCGTAAGGTGTTTGCTCGGCCTCTGGTGAGGTGTTTCTCGTCCCGGGTAACTCGATAACTAGGACACATCACTTCAGCATCAAACTTGCGGCAGTGACCATTGTTATTACACATCTCTACGGCTTTGGCTAAGCCCATTGCTGGATCGCCACCAGTGCCTGGCGCAGTGGTTTCTTCAGTGACAGGATTGTTTTGGACATTCCAAGCAGACCAATCTAATGCGGGTTGCAATGGGATGACTTTGTAATTTGGCGGAAATCTAAAATTGGTAGAGTCATCCATTTTGGGTGGATTGACAATCTTGCCGGGATTAAACAATCCCTTGGGATCAAAAGCAGACTTGATTTCTGCGAGAGCTTCAGTGATCTTGGGGCCAAATTGCCAAGAGATCCACTCACCACGGCATAAACCATCGCCATGCTCACCGCTGTAAGCTCCTTTGTATTTTCTTACCAATGCAGAAGCCTCTTCAGCAACAGCGCGCATCTTTTGCGCTCCATCTCTGCGCATATCCAGAATAGGGCGGACGTGTAAGGTACCTACTGAGGCATGGGCATACCAAGTGCCACGAGAGCCATATTTAGAAAATACATCCGTTAATGCTTGGGTATAGTCAGCCAAACTCTCTAAGGGAACGGCGCAGTCTTCAATAAAGCTTACTGGCTTACCGTCACCTTTCAGGCTCATCATAATGTTCAAGCCTGCTTTACGCACTTCCCATAAATTCTTTTGAGGGGATGCATCAGACATAGTGACTACCGATCCTGGTAAACCCAAGTCACTCATGAGTTCTTGCAATGCCTTGAGTTTATCGAGCAGGGGCGCATGCGCCTCACCAGAAAACTCGACCAAGAGAATCGCCTCCGGGGTTTGAGCAGTGTGATCGATTAATGCGGTTTCAATGGTTTTCTGAAAGCTCGGATTACTACGTGCCAAATCAATCATGGTGCGATCTACTAGCTCAACTGCAGTAGGACCTAGTTTCACAATATGTTGGGCGCTATCCATTGCCTTATAAAAACTCGCAAAGTTCACGATGCCTAGTACCTTGTGCTGTGGCAATGGCGCTAATTTGAGTTTGAGCGATTTGAAATAGGCCAGGGTACCTTCACTGCCAACGAGTAGATGGGACAGATTGACGCTACCATCTTGTGTGTATGGCAATTCGCTTTGAGGATGGAAGATATCGAGGTTGTAACCCGCTACGCGTCTTAATACTTTTGGAAATTTCGCTTCGATCTCAGGTTGCAATGTATTAGCCAAGCCTTTCACAAAATCACCAAGCTCTTTGGCAACCCCAGAACTATTTGCGTAATTGCCAAATTGGGCAACTCTGCCATCCGCAAGCCATGCATCTATTCCGAGTACGTTGTGCACCATATTGCCGTAAGCAATCGAGCGGCTGCCGCAAGAATTATTGCCGGCCATGCCACCAATCGTTGCTTGTCCAGCAGTAGAGACATCCACTGGATACCAAAGACCATGTTGTTTGAGTGAGCCGTTGAGGTGATCCAGCACCATGCCAGGTTCCACTTCAACATAGCCTTTGTCTAAGTTGAGATCAAGGAGATTTCGAAAGTATTTAGTGTTGTCGATCACTAGGGCTGCGCCAGTAGTTTGGCCGCACTGACTAGTGCCACCGCCTCGAGGCAATACTGGCACGCCAAGTTCTGCTGCAATCTGTAGAGCACTGGCAATATCTTGCGCTGTCTTAGGTACAAAGACTGCCACTGGCATGGCTTGATAGATAGAAGCATCGGTAGCATAGCGACCACGGCTAGCGCTATCAGTCATCACTTCGCCAGAGGTTTCTTGGCGCAGGCGTTTGGCTAATTGCGCCCGATCCATCATCAGTTCTTTGAGATCAAGGGGTTTATTCATTTAGCTGTCTCTACTTCTAAAGCTTCAGCTTTGAGTAATTGCACCACCACATCGCGTTTATTTCTGACGTGCTGAATCATGATCTTGCGCATACGCACGCTATCTCGGGTCTTAAGGGCATCGAGCATCTCTTGGTGTTCTTCAACCGCCTTTTCCCATTTCACACCATCTTGATTAGATCTAAAGCGCAAAGCTTCAATACGGGCATTCACTTGGGAGAAGAGTTGAGTGAGTACGGGATTGTTTGCTGCTTGATTGATCAGATGATGAATGCGTAGATTCAGCTTGTAATAGCTAGATAAATCCCGACGCGCATACGAAGCCATCATTTCATATTGAAGGGCTTCTAATTCAGAGAGGGTGGTATTAGTAATATTGTTTGCTGCTAATTCACCCGAGAATCCTTCTAAATCGGCGATGACATCAAACGTGTGAATTACATCCTCAAGACTGAGTTGAAGCGCAATCGCACCGCGGTTCGTGATTAATTCAACCAAGCCATCTGCAGCTAGTCGACGGATCGCTTCGCGAATTGGGGTGCGAGAAACATGGAGGCTTTCAGCAAGCTCGCGTTCATTGAGCTTGCTACCGGGTGCAATCTTGCCTTCAACCAAAAGCAGTCTGAGCTTTTGGAAAATGGCTTCATGCAAATTCTGCGAATTGGGCTGTTCAATCACCGTCATGCTTCAACCCCCTAGTTTCTCTATTTGTATACAAAAATACCAATAAGCCATCATAAAGCATAAATATCGTCTTTAAACACTAAATAAAGCCTATATTTTCATATTTATAGAAAATAATTTGTATGCAAAATGGATAAATCCTCGAAATTGTCATACACTAGGGGCATTATTCAACCTAAAACCAGTGAGACTAAAGATGCTGAAACTTGATAACCACCTGTCTGGACGCCATTTCTTACATATTCCCGGACCAAGCCCAGTTCCTTCACGCATTCTGCGTGCTATCAGTTATCAAACCATTGACCACCGCGGTCCTGAGTTTGGTGAGTTTGGCTTGAAGGTATTAGAGGGCATCAAAAAGATTTTTAAGACTCAGCATCCAGTCATGATTTATTCCGCTTCTGGAACGGGTTCATGGGAAGGCGCCTTAGTCAACGTGCTCAATCCTGGTGATAAGGTCATTTTTTACGAGACCGGCCAGTTTGCAAACTTATGGCGTGCGCTTGCAGCCAAAATTGGTTTACAGGCTGAGGTGATTGGTAAGGTTGGTAAGGACACATGGCGTTGGGGTGTAGATGCCTCAGTCATTGAAGAACGTTTGCGTAAAGATACTCAACACGAAATCAAAGCAGTGTGCGTAGTGCACAACGAAACATCGACTGGCATGACATCAAACATTGCTGCCGTTCGAAAGGCGATTGATGCTGCCAAACATCCCGCATTACTTATCGTAGACAGTGTGTCTGGCTTGGGTTCGGCGGACTATCGCCATGATGAGTGGGGCGTTGATGTGACGGTTTCAGGATCGCAAAAAGGCTTGATGTTGCCACCAGGTATTGGCTTTAATGCCCTCTCACCAAAAGCAATCGAAGCGAGCAAGCACAGCAAGATTCCTAAATCGTATTTAGCATGGGACGAAATTCTGGAATCGAATAAAACAGGCTATTGGCCAACTACTCCAAGCACCAATTTGATGTATGGCTTGCACGAAGCAATTGATATGATGACGGCCGAAGGTTTAGACACGATTTTTGCTCGGCACCAACGTTTGGCTGAAGCATGTCGGCGTGCAGTTGCAGCCTGGGGTCTTGAGAACCAGTGCCAAGATGCCACTGCGTATTCTCCAGTCTTAACTGCTGCAGTAGTTCCTGAAGGAATGGATGCTGATGTCTTGCGCAAGCATGCCTTAGAGAAGTTCAATCTTTCTTTGGGGACTGGACTTGGTAAGCTGAAAGGCAAGATTTTCCGTATCGGCCATTTGGGCGACTGCAATGAGCTAAGTCTGATGGCAGCGCTCAGCGGGGCGGAAATGAGTCTGGGAGCGATGGGTTACAAGCCTAAAGAAAGCGGCGTTGTGGCAGCCCAAGAGTTCCTGAAGTAATCAGAAACGGCATTGAAGGTGGGTGGAGCAGGGTTCCCAAGGGTCAACCGGGCTACACCCCTTATAATTCAAGTACTTATCTAGAAGTGCATTGACTAGATACACCATATTCGAGACAGAAAGATTAAACATGTTTGCTACTAAACCGTATTTAACTCAGGCTAATGTTCAACAGATTTTGACTGCAGCAGATAAGCATGCTGCTGAAAATAATTGGGCAGTCACGATCGCGGTTTGCGATGACGGCGGTCATATGCTGGGTTTAATTCGTCGTGATGGTTGTGCACCTGTGTCTGCTTATATCGCTCAGGAAAAAGCGCGTACTGCAGCAATGGGTAAACGTGAGAGTCGCGTTTACGAAGAGATTATTAATAACGGCCGTACTTCCTTTTTGTCTGTTCCACATATTTCGGGCATGTTAGAGGGTGGGGTCCATATCGAGGTAAATGGTTTTACCATCGGCGCAGTCGGCGTTTCCGGCGTTAAATCGACCGAGGATGCCGCCACTGCAAAGGCTGGCATTGCGGCCATCCTGTAAGTTACCTTGACAAATACCGCTACTGAAATAACTTCTTCAACAGGGGCTGACGACTCAGTCGTTTCTAGCATCGCCCCTAGTAACCCCAGCGTTACTACTGCCACTTCTCCGGCAACAATCACCTTTGCTGATTTTGGTTTAGACCCAAAGATTCAAAAGGCTGTCTCCGAGCAGGGCTACACCATCCCTACGCCGATTCAAGCGCAATCTATTCCGCACATATTAGCGGGACGTGATCTCATGGGTGCTGCGCAGACCGGCACTGGCAAGACCGCCGCTTTTGTATTACCCATCATTCAACAGATTTTGCGTCATGCAAGCAATAGCGCTTCACCTGCCCGTCACCCAATTCGTGCCTTAGTACTCACGCCTACTAGAGAGTTGGCGGTACAGGTTGCTGAGAATGCGGCTAACTATTCGAAACATACCGATTTACGCGCTGCGGTTGTGTATGGTGGCGTTGATATGAAAGAGCAAGTAGCTACTTTGCGCAACGGTGTGGAGATTTTGATTGCTACGCCCGGGCGCCTGCTCGATCATATTGGATCCAAAGTGGCCAATTTGTCTCAAGTAGAAATTCTGGTGCTAGATGAAGCGGACCGCATGCTCGACATGGGTTTCTTGCCTGATCTACAGCGCATCATTAATTTAATTCCTGCGCAAAGACAAACCTTGCTGTTCTCTGCAACGTTCTCACCAGAAATTAAAAAACTGGCGCAGAGTTATTTACGTACACCTGTGACGGTTGAGGTTGCGCGTCAAAACGCCGCAGCTGATACGGTTAAGCAGGTAGTCCACATGGTGTCCTCTGCTGATAAGCAGCGTGCCATTGTCCAAGTGTTAGAGGCTCGTACCCGTCAGGGTTTATCACGCCAATGCATCATCTTTACCAATAGTCGTTTAGGCTGCGCTAAGTTATCGCGTGCACTCGAGCGTGATGGAATTAAGGCGGGCGCGATTCATGGTGATAAGAGCCAAGGCGAGCGGACCTTAACTTTAGATGCATTTAAATCGGGCGCCATCGAAGCGTTGGTTGCCACCGATGTAGCGGCACGGGGTTTAGATATTCCAGATATGCCCTGTGTCATCAACCATGAGTTGCCTTACAACGCAGAAGACTTTATTCACCGTATTGGCCGTACGGGTCGCGCTGGTAGTACAGGCGATGCCATTGCATTAGTGGACGGAAGCGAAAAGCGCTTACTCGACGATATCGAAAGACTCATGAAGCGAAAGCTCGATGTTCTGCCTTTGCCTGAAGGAGCTCCTTCGCAAAGTAGAGCATCTTCCAGTAGCTCGACATCTGGCAGATCTTCATCCAACAGATCTTCATTCAGCAGTAGTGCACCAGCAAAAATGTCTGACCCATTTTTCTATAAGCCTTATGAGCCAAGTGCTGCAGCCCAATCATCTGCAGATGCCGCAAAGCCGGAAGAGAAAAAAGTAGGCATTGTGGCGGCCAAGCCCACTGTTGGTGCTTTGCTGGGCGGCTTTAAAAAGAAATAAAGAAATAAAGAAATAAAGAGGTAAAGAAGTAAAGAAGTAAAGAAATAAGCTTACCTACCAAGCATGAGTGGCCGCTAGTAGCCACTCTGCAATGGTGATGTTCTCTCCGTCCGGTAGACCCCTCAATCTCAAGTGTTTTGCAGCCTTACGTAATTCAGTAAGAGTAGATTTCTCATCTTGAGTATGAATTTGGGTTGCTAAAGTTTGTTTACTGAGTTTCTCTCCATACTCATCGAGCACGAGTGGTAGATGCCGGTAATGCGGTGTTGAATATCCCAACATCTTTTGTAGATGTATTTGCCGGGCAGTGTTACTGAGTAAATCTTCACCTCGCACAATGTGGGTAATATTTTGTTCTGCATCATCTACAACTACCGCGAGTTGATAGGTAAAAAGACCATCACTTCTGTGCAATACAAAATCACCCACATCTGTATTGAGGTCTTGACTTTGCTGCCCTAGTGATAAATCCGTAAACTCAATATGGCAATTTGGAGGAAGGGCTATGCGCCATGCAGTATTAGGTGTTTCGATAAATTCAGGTGAGTTCACTGACAATTCGGCAGGACGGCAGGTTCCGGGATAGATCATCTCTTGATGGCGAGGGTTTTTAATACCGCGCTGTGCCAGGGCATTCGCAATGGACTGCCTTGAGCAATTGCAGGGATAGACTAATTTAAGCGTATTTAGGCGTTCTAGAGCCCTTTGGTAGAGATCATGGCGTTGGGATTGATACGTTATCTCACCGTCCCAATAAAGGCCGCAGGCGAGCAGTTGGGCTTGGATGAGTTGGTCAACCCCAGGGATGCATCTTGGGGTGTCTAAATCCTCCATTCTGAGTAGCCATTGACCCCCATTTTTTCGGGCATCCAGCCAGCTTCCCAGGGCAGCAACTAACGAACCCGCATGCAGTGGTCCGGTAGGCGAGGGGGCAAATCGCCCGCGGTAGCCGTCGGCTGGGGATAGGAGGTTTTTGGATAGGGACACAGCTAAAATCATCTCATGGCTTTACCCCGTTTTATACATCTTCGCCTTCATTCCGAGTTTTCAATTACGGATGGAGTCGTTCGCATTGATGATGCGGTGGCTGCAGCTGCTAAAGATGATATGGGCGCCTTGGCCCTGACTGATTTAAGCAACTTATTCGGTTTAGTACGTTTTTATACCGCTGCCAGAGCTGGTGGTATTAAACCGATTGCTGGAGCTGATGTTTGGGTGAGCAATCCCCAGGATCCAGACCAACCGCATCGATTATTGCTACTAGTACAAAACCATTCTGGTTACCTCAATCTCTGTGAGTTGCTCAGTCGAGCTTCTTTGGATAATCAATCACGCGGTCGTGCCGAAGTCGACTCTGCATGGTTTAGTGAACCCGCTGCAAAAGCGGATGACAAGAAAGAAAAAAGAACCCTTACTTATGGCTTGATTGCGCTTTCAGGTGCGCGTATGGGTGAGGTGGGTTCCGCTTTATTATCAGGGCAAGAGGATCAAGCCAAGATTGCTGCAAGACGTTATGAAAAGTTGTTCCCTAAGTCTTTTTATATTGAAGTGCAACGTGGCGGTAATCCGCAAGATGAAAAACAACTCCAGCTTGCTTGTCACTTAGCCAGTGAATTGGATCTGCCGGTAGTGGCGACCCACCCTGTGCAGTTCATGAAACAGAGTGATTTCACGGCGCATGAGGCAAGGGTATGTATTGCCGAAGGGGAGTTACTGGGTAACCCACGTCGCACGAAGAAATTCAATAACGAGCAGTACTTCTTAAGCCAAGATGAGATGGAAAAGCGCTTTGCAGATATTCCTGCTGCATTAGCGAACTCGGTAGAAATTGCCAAGCGCTGTAACTTATCACTAGTGCTCGGTCAGCCACGTTTACCCGATTTTCCGACACCTCCAGGTATTACCTTAGATGAATACCTCTTAGCACTTTCCGAAATTGGTTTAGAGCGCCACATGGAGCGGAATTTTCCGAACGCAGAAGAGCGCGCTATAGAAATGCCGCGTTATCACGATCGCTTAGTGTTTGAGGTGAAGACAATTTCTCAAATGGGCTTCCCTGGCTACTTCTTGATCGTGGCGGACTTTATTAACTGGGCTAAAAATAATGGTGTACCTGTTGGACCAGGTCGTGGATCAGGTGCAGGTTCCTTAGTAGCCTATTCATTGGGAATCACTGATTTAGATCCACTGCGCTACAACTTACTCTTTGAGCGCTTTTTAAATCCAGAGCGGGTATCCATGCCTGACTTCGATATCGACTTTTGTCAGCACGGTCGTGACCGGGTGATTCAGTACGTAAAAGATAAGTACGGCAAAGATGCCGTCAGTCAAATTGCTACCTTTGGCACGATGGCAGCTAGGGCGGCGATTCGGGATGTGGGGCGCGTGTTAGAGCAGGGATATAACTTTGTTGACGGTATTGCTAAGTTGATTCCTAATAAGCCTGGTCAATATATGACCATTGAAATGGCGAAAAAGGAAGAGAAGCAATTAGCTGAACGGGAAAAGAATGAAGATGAAGTGCGTCAACTTCTCTCTCTCGCACAACAATTAGAGGGTATGACGCGTAACGTCGGTATGCATGCAGGTGGTGTATTGATTGCTCCCGGACGCCTTACTGATTTTTGTCCGCTCTACACCCAAGAATCAAAAGATCAAGATAGTAGCTCTGTTATCAGTCAGTTCGATAAAGATGATGTAGAGGCTATCGGCTTAGTGAAGTTCGACTTCTTGGGTTTGACCACGCTCACTATTTTGGCTGCAGCACAACGCTGGATTAAAACACTTCATGTGGATCGCAAGGATTGGAGTATCAGTGATATTCAGCTTGATGATGAAAAAGCATTTGATGTTTTAAAGAAAGCAAACACTGTTGCCGTGTTCCAGCTAGAAAGCCGCGGCATGCAAAGCATGCTGCGTGAGGCTAAGCCTGACCGTTTTGAGGACATCATTGCGCTAGTGGCTTTGTATCGCCCTGGCCCAATGGATTTGATCCCAGACTTCATCGAGCGTAAGCATGGTCGTCAAAAAGTAGAGTATCCAGATCCCCGTATTGAGCCGGTTCTACGTGAGACCTACGGCATCATGGTCTATCAGGAGCAGGTAATGCAGATGGCCCAGATGATTGGGGGTTACTCATTGGGTGGTGCTGACATGTTGCGCCGTGCGATGGGTAAGAAAAAGCCAGAAGAAATGGCGCAGCATCGCAAGATCTTTAGCGAGGGCGCAAAAGCAGGTGGTATTACTGAGGCTAAGGCAAATGAGATCTATGACTTAATGGAGCGTTTTGCCGGTTATGGATTCAATAAATCCCATGCTGCTGCATACGCACTCTTGGCCTATCAAACGGCTTGGCTCAAAGCCTATTACCCTGCAGAATTTATGGCGGCCAACTTATCGCTCGCAATGGATGACACCGATAAGGTGAAGATTCTGTATGACGATTGCTTAGCTAATCAAATACGGGTCTTCTCACCAGATATCAATACCGGTGTTTATGAGTTCACTCCGTTGCGCGCGCCAGATGCTGCCCCTGATGCGCCAATCAGTCACATTCGTTATGGCTTAGGTGCGGTTCGGGGAACGGGTGAGGCGGCGATTGAAGCGATTGTCAAAGCCCGTGAGACTGATGGGCCATTTAAGGATTTATTTGACTTCTGCGCGCGGGTAGATCGTCGGCAAGTGAATCGGCGCGCCATTGAAGCCTTGATGCGTGCCGGTGCATTTGATAGTCTGTATCGTGACTCAGTTACGCCGGGTGGTAATTTGTATGACATTCGGTCTACTTTGCTTGCTTCCTTAGCAAGGGCAATCGAGGCTGCAGAACAAGCCGAGGCTTCGATTCATCAAGTGAGTTTGTTTGATATTGCTGGTGAGGAGAATCGTCATTTACCAGAGTTGGTACGTGAACCGATTTGGTCTGAGAAAAAACGCCTGCAAGAAGAGAAGACTTCACTCGGTCTTTGTTTAACAGGGCATATGTTCGACGCCTATCGCGATGAGACGACGCATTTTATCCGCCAATCCCTCGCTAAGGTGGCTGAAGGCAAGGATCAATTGATCGCTGGCATTATTACTTCGGCCCGGATGTTAACTGGACAACGCGGTCGGATGATGATTGCCACTATCGACGATGGTAGTGCTGCGATCGAAGTAACCCTCTATAGCGAGGTCTATGAGCCTAATCGTTCATGGCTCAAAGAGGATGAGTTATTGATTGCTAAGGTCAACGTGACGCCTGATAAGTTCTCAGGTGGAATGCGGGTGGTATCTGAGGCTGTCATGGATATCACTGGCGCACGGATGCGTTTTGCCCGAAATGTCCATGTTTGTATTGATGCAGCAATTGACGTGAAGATGCTTCGCAGTCAGATTGGACCTTACCTTATGGCCAATCGCGTTCGCGATCCTAAATTAGGACCCACATCTCCTGCGCTGCCAGGATCGAATGAGGGGGTGAAGGGATTGATGTTAACGGCAGCTGTTACCACTAGTGGGGGAGCATGCTTGATGCAGTTCCCTGAAGAGCTCAGGATATATCCTGATGATGCTTGTCTGCACAGTTTGAACCAATTACTGGCCTCAAAGCAAAAAGACCCTGTACAGGTTCAGTATCACTAAACTATTTTTGTAGCGTTTGCTCAATTGCGACGATGACTTGAGTAGGCTCCAGTAAGTCTAAGCATTCACTATAACTATCGGCGCGATCAAGACAACCTGCTTTACGGCAGGGAACGCATTCGCCAGGTCCTTGCAGGATAGTGACATTACCCACTGTCTGTGTGCGGGCGCGTAGTTGATACGGCTGTGAACCAATAAAGCCATTGGGCCAAGGCCCAAAGTTGGTTGGTGGAGTTGCACCAAATAAAGTGATGGTGGGGGTGTTGCAAGCTGCTGCCAAGTGGGTGATAGAGGTATCAACACCAATATAGAGAATAGCACCACGTAGCAAAGATCCCGCTTGCGGAATCGAAAGCGTACCAGCAGCATTAATAACCTTGGCACGAGTTTCATCATCCAATAGCGAGAAGATGTCATGGTTGAGTTGGACATCTTGCTTTGCAGGCGACGCACTGAGAATGACTTGGTAACCCCGCTCTACAAGCCAAGTTATCAGAGTTTGCCAATGCGCTAACGGCCAACGCTTATAAGCAGTAAGTGGGCCTGGATGTATAACAACATACGGTTGTGTAATCTCGCCAGCAATACTAGGGGTTAAGGGTTCACCGGCTGGTGGAGTGACGGAGATTGGCTCATCAAAGATTTCATGGGGGTTTCTGAAAAACACTTCGAGTAAGCGGAGTTTCTCTGCAATGACGTGTTGCTTAAAATAATCCACATCAACGGTATGCATGCAGACAAACTTTTTCCAGGCATTTTGTTTTTCTGCCTTACTTCGTTTGGACACCTCTTTTACATCCATCCCTTGAGGATGTCCACCCAAGACACCAACCCGCCTGAAGGCTGACACTAAGCCATAGATATAGGCACGATCGCTAGGTTGAGTGATGATGGCCAGGTCATAACGTTGAAATAGGCGTATGAAAAGGGATAGGTATTCACCAAAACTGGGGCGATCAGACGTTTCAATGATTTCAGAAATATCGGGATTGCCATGCAGCATATCGAGCTTGCCGCGATAGCCTAGAAAATGAAATTCTGCATCGGGCCAGAGCGTTCTGGCTTTACTAATGAGAGGGGTAGTCACTAGTACGTCCCCAATTTGCCTAGTGGCAATGAATAATACTTTTTTGGGCTTGAGTTTGGAGAAAGAGCTCATATTCGAAACGCCCATTTACATTGCCTTTGCCATGATCTTTTCACGAACACGACGCGCATTCTCAGTAGCATTACTTTGATCGTTTATTTTGTGAAAGAGATGGAGCACTTCAGTTGCCCATGATCCTGATTTGCGTACGATGTGGTGACGCTGTAAACGGAAAACAAAATCAGCATCCTCATGCCCCCAGCCAGTGAGAGTCTCATCGAAACCATTGATAGCTTCTGCATCTGCTTTCCAGCAGGCCATATTGCAACCTTTAATTCGGCGCCATACAAACTTTTTGTAATCCCGCCATGACCCATTGCCTAGCTTGATCTTAAAAGGAAGGTATTTATTGATTCCGCCACTAAGGCGCTCGCTAATCAGACCTGAGCAAAAGCGCTGGAAGTCCCATTTTGGCCAAGTCAGTAATTGCTGAGTGAATTTTTCATTCAGCAGCACGCGACTACCAGTAACTAGGTAGCCCTTTTGGGCCAATGCACGATGACGGGCAACAAAATCAGGCTGCACAATGCAATCGCCATCCAGAAATACTAAGTAGTCGCCATGAGCGGCTGCAATGGCTTGATTGAGAATTTTTGTTTTACGAAAACCCTGATCATCTTGCCAAAGATGGGTAATTGATACTGGGAAAGTAAGCTTAATTTGATCAATAACTTGCTTAGTGCTTTCGGTCGAGCCATCATCGGCAATGATGATTTCAAAATGAGAATCAGTTTGTGTGGCCAATGATTCTAGGCACAACTTTAGTGCTTGCGGCCAGTTATAAGTAGCCAACAAAATCGAAATCATTTACTAGCATCCTGATTTAACTGCCATAACTTAATGTAGCGGTAGTAGGTCCCTTGCCCATTGGATATTGCCAAAGCAAAGCCTTGGGCACCATCCAAGAATCCAGCGCGAATAATGTAAGTGCGGATAAATGCCCAGATGCCATGAAGAACTGCGTTCAAAGGATTACTTGTTTTACCTTTAGCAAAAGCCTGCTCCGCAGAAGCAGTGGAATAGCGATCGAGTTTTTGTAAAACCTGCGAATAATTCATAAAGCTGTAATGCAACATAGGGTTGTTCAGTTTGGCGACCTGACCATTGGGGATCAGTCGCTCATGAACTAAATCATCTGAAAATCGGGCAGTTCCCCGCTTAAAGAGTCGATCTACATAATCGGGACTCCAGCCAGAATGCCGAATAAATCGGCCGCAATACCAAGAGAGGCGGGGAATAGCAAAACAGTCCACGTGGGCACTATGGTTTAACGCCATCTGGATCTCCGATCTGAGGGCGGGAGTGAGTCTTTCGTCGGCATCCAAGGAGAGTACCCAGTCACCCGTGGCTAGATCCAGGGCACGGTTCTTTTGGGGCCCAAAACCAGGCCAATCCGAGGGGTGAGCTAGCGTTGCCCCATAGCTTTTCGCAATTTCCAGGGTGCGGTCTGTACTGCTGGTATCTACCACGACGATTTGCTGGGCAATACCTTCTAGGGAGGCTAGACAATCGTCCAAATTGGCCTCTTCATTGCGGGTGATGAGTATGACTGATAAGGTGGGCATAATTCATTATATGAATGCTCAAGACCGTACCGCCTTAAATCGCATTATTTCCTACCTCAAACCCCATAAGGGCCTGATTATTGGCTCTTTGGTGGCTATGGCCTTTGTGGCAGGAGCCGAGACTTCAATCCCTGCTCTGATGAAGCCTTTGCTTGATCGAGGCTTTACTGGCGAACTGAATAACAAACTTTGGCAGATACCCGTTTTCTTGGTTGGATTGGCTTTAGTGCGCAGCATGGCTCAGTTCTTGTCAAATTACCTATTAACTCGAGTTATCAATTCTGTTCTCCTCAAATTGCGCGAGCAAATGTTTCAAACTTTGCTCCATGCGAGTACCACCTTTTTTCAAAAAAATTCTGCATCTCAATTAATTAACGCAGTTGTTTTTGAGGTCAACAATGTACTTTCGATTATGGGTGGCATGCTGATCAGTCTGGTACGAGATTCATTAACAGTCATTGGTTTGATGGGTTACCTTATTTATTTAAATTGGCAGCTCACCTTAGTGGTATTGATGATTTTTCCAATCATCGCTTTCATCATGAGTAGAATTAATCGACGCCTTAGATCGCTCAATCGAGAACAGCAAAATTTAACCAGTGAATTGGCTTATATCGTAGAAGAAGCAGCTGCTGGTTACAAAATAGTCAAAGTGCATGGCGCTGAGCAATATGAGACTCTTCGTTTTATGGAAAAGGCGGATCGCTTAAGACAGTTTGCTTTGAAATCTGCCGTAGCAGGAGGCTTGAATCAACCGATCACTCAGCTAATCGCATCCATGGCCCTGTCAGTAGTGTTGGTGATAGCCCTGATGCAGTCAGCCACTGAAGGCACTACTGTCGGTGGGTTTGCAGCCTTCGTTACAGCCATGATGTTGGTTATTTCGCCTTTGAAGCACTTAGCAGATATCAATCAACCCCTGCAACGTGGACTGACGGCTGCTGAAATGATCTTCGGCTTAATGGATCAACCTTTCGAGGAAGATGAAGATCGCAAGCTCAATATGAAGTCATTAGCTAGAGCAAAAGGCGGTATTCGTTTTGAGAATGTCGGATTTGCTTATCAACAAGAAGCGGATCGTAAGGATGCATTAAATGGCATTAATCTCCTGATTAAACCTGGCGAGGTTGTGGCATTTGTAGGGCCCTCTGGCGGTGGTAAATCAACCTTGGTCAATTTATTGCCACGCTTCTTTAAGCCCACTAGTGGCCATATTTTCTTAGATGACATTCCACTGGAAGATATTGTGTTGGCTGATGTTAGAAAACAAATTGCTTTCGTTAGCCAGGATGTCATTCTATTTGATGACACCATTGCAGCGAATGTAGCATATGGTGCCTTGAGTCAAGAGGGAATTGACCGTGGACGAGTGGTTGAAGCGCTTGAAGCTGCTAACCTCAGCGCCATGATTCAGGAGCTGCCTGAGGGCATTGACTCGATGATCGGAAATAACGGCAATCGCTTATCTGGTGGCCAACGCCAGCGCTTAGCGATAGCTCGGGCAATCTATAAAAATGCGCCAATTCTGATTTTGGATGAGGCTACTTCTGCATTGGATTCTGAGTCAGAACGCCAGGTTCAGGATGCTTTAGATAGACTCATGGCTGGCAGAACAACATTGGTAATTGCGCATCGACTGTCTACTATTGAACATGCAGATCGCATTGTGGTTCTTGAACATGGCCAGATCGTTGAAAACGGTTCGCATGAGGACTTAATTCGGAAAGACGGTCTTTATGCGAATCTGCATCGCATTCAGTTCGCAAACGCCTAGGCTAAATTCACTAACTTAAAACGATGTCGTATTGCTCTTGGCGGAAACTGCCTTCGGCTTGAAGGGTAATTGGCTTAGCTATAAAATCCCCGAGCTGCGCTAAGAATTGATTCTCTTCCTCCAGGAATAAATCGATCACATCTGGTGCTGCCACGATTCTGAATTCTCGGGGGTTAAATTGGCGATGTTCACGCACGATTTCTCGCAAGATTTCGTAGCAAATCGTTTGGGCAGTTTTGATCTCGCCTTTACCCATGCAGGTAGCACAGGGTTCGCAGGTGATATGGGCTAAGGATTCACGTGTGCGCTTGCGAGTCATTTCCACCAAACCTAAGGCAGAAAAATCACTTAAGGAAGTGCGGGCGTGATCTCGTTCTAAGTTACGCTTAAGTTCATGCAAAACCGCTTCTTGATGGTCTTTGCCAATCATGTCAATAAAGTCAATGATGATGATGCCGCCTAGATTGCGTAAGCGGAGTTGACGCGCAATGGCTTGAGCTGCTTCTAAATTGGTTTTAAAAACGGTGTCATCTAAATTGCGCGCACCAACATAACTACCCGTGTTGACATCAATCGTGGTCATTGATTCGGTCTGGTCAATCATGAGGTAACCACCCGACTTCAAATCCACGCGACGGCCTAATGCTTTGTTAATCTCTGCATCAACATCAAATAGATCAAAGAGGGCACGTTCACCACGGTGTAGGGTGAGCTTGCCTAATAGATTGGGCATATACAGATTGGTGAAGGCTTTGAGTTTTTCAAAATTCTCAGCAGAGTCCACACGTATTTGGGTAGTTTCTTCACCCGCAACATCACGCAAGACTCGCTCGGCAAGACTTAGGTCTTGATAGAGCAGGCTTGGGGCTGCTTTTTGTTTCATAGCTTCGTGGATGTTTTCCCAAGTAGTGCGCAGGTAGCGCATATCGTGTTGCAATTCGGTATCACTTGCATCTTGTGCGCTAGTACGAACAATGATCCCGCCTTTTTCATCTTCGGCCATGAGGCCAGTAAGACGGGCTTTGATTGCTTCGCGTTCTTCTGGCTGATCAATTCTTTGGGATACCCCAATATATTTTTCAGTCGCCGTGTCGCTTCCTGCAGGCGGAAGGTATACCAAATTACGTCCAGCAATACTGAGTTGGGTTGTTAAACGTGCACCCTTAGTTCCAAGGGGATCTTTCAATACTTGTACTAGAATTGTTTGGCCCTCAAATAGCAATTTTTCAATTTGAGCCTGGGGATTATTTTGGGTAATGTCGGCGACATGCATAAAGGCAGTACGCTCAAGGCCGACTTCAATAAAGGCCGATTGCATGCCAGGCAAAACACGTACTACTTTGGCGAGATAGATATTACCTACGATACCCCGTTGACGAGTGCGCTCAATTTGCAGCTCTTGGACTGCACCCTGTTGAATTAATGCAACTCTGGTTTCTTGAGGGGTGATATTGATGAGGATTTCTTCATTCATATGCGTGTCACTTGGGCGCGATCAAGAAGTTGAGTTGTTTCATAAATAGGTAAGCCCATGATACCGCTATAGCTACCGGTAATGGAGGGAATGAAGGCACCGCCAAGACCTTGGATGCCATAAGCCCCTGCTTTACCAAAGGGTTCCCCGCTGGCTATATAGGTGTCAATCTGCTTCGGAGTTAAGTTGGCAAATTGGACTTTTGAAACCTGCACAAGGCAAAGTGGTTTTTCTGTTGGGGTAATGGTCATGGCAACTGCAGTGAGTACTTCATGGACTTTGCCACTCAGCATTGTCAAAATTCGAGCAGCATCAAGTGCATCTATTGGCTTGCCCAAAATTTCACCATCAATCTGCTTGGGTAAGCTGACGGTAGTATCGGCACATAAGATAGGAGCCCAGGCCAACTGATTCTGTTGCCAGCGCTTTAGAGCGGCAGTGCTTTTGGCTAAGGTAACGCGCTCAACATAGGCGCGCGCCTGTTCTTGTGGAAGTGGAATTTCGATACTTTCACTATCCTCACCAGGTAATGGTGCCAGCATTTCAAAGCACACCCCCATTTGCATGAGGATCTCTTGACGCCGAGGACTTTGCGAGGCGAGGTAAATAAAAGAATTCAAAGTATTACTCACGATGGTAAGGGTGTCCTTGGAGAATCGTCCATGCACGGTAGAGTTGCTCGACCAGTAGAACCCTAGCCATTGCATGGGGTAGGGTGAGGCTGGAAAGTCGCCAGAGGGCTTGCGCATTGGTCTTGAGACTGGGATCTAAACCATCCGCACCACCAATTAAAAAAGTAATGTCAAAACCTTCCTGGCGCCAAGAGGCTAGTTGTGTTGCAAGGTTTTGAGTAGTCTGATCTTTACCGCGTTCATCTAAAGCAATCACCCTTGATCCCTTAGGAATGGCTGCTGCTATTTTGACAGCTTCTTTAGCTGGCGTGAGATCAGGCTTAATTTCTTTGATTTCAATACTGCAGTCTGCCGGCATGCGTTTGATGTAATCATGGGTAGCCGTAGCAACCCACTCTGGCATTTTGTGTCCAACTGAAACAATCGTTAAGCGCATTGGTAATCGCTAGGAATAAATGCCGAAGGGAATTTACTCGTCGTCTTCGGAATCGCTGGCTTTTACGAGACCTTTGCTGCCAGCCAATTTAACGCGTACGGGCTTAGCACCCCACATCCCTTCTAATTGGTAGTAAGAGCGGAGCATGGGTTGCAGGATGTGAACCACGATATCACCACAATCTACCAATACCCATTCACCAGTCTCTAATCCTTCAATCGAAATAACTTCACCACCTTTGGCATTGACGTCTTCTTTGACGGACATCGCAAGGGAACGGGTTTGACGATTGCTAGAACCGGTAGCAATAATCACGCGATCAAAGAGTTCACTAAGCTTGGTAGTGTCATATACGCGAATGTCTTGCGCTTTAACATCTTCTAGGGCATCAATAATGACGCGTTGTAATTTACGTAAGTCCATGGTTTCTCGATAATATTTTCTAGTAATTTAGAGTGATCTTAGCTTGATTACTGATACAAGCCCAGATTTGTAATGATTTGCAGGGTATGGGAAGGAATTTGCTCGGAGGCAACCAGACTCCGGGCGGAAGTTTTTAAGCGATTGCGTAGCTCAGTTGAGGAAAGATCTACGGATAAGCCCTCATCAATATAGATGAGGCCGGCTGGCGTATTTTCAAGAGCAACTGGCTCTTGAATTTGATGGGATGCGAGCAATTCTTTAATTTCAGGGCTCATTTCAGAGTTCAGATCGTAATTTGGTCGACTGGCCACTGCAAAGTTGATGTATTGAAATAAATCGCGCCAAGAGTTCCAACTGGGAAGATGTATGAGGGAATCTGCCCCCACTAACCAAATCAAACTCGCTTCATGGCCAAAACGTTCTCTGAGGGATTTAGCGGTATCAATGCTATAGCTTGGCCCAGCACGATTAATCTCAATGCGATCAATTCCAATTTTCGTAGGGATTTGAAGGTATAAAAAGGCTTTGGCCAAATCCATACCAGCTGCCTCAGTTAACTGAAAACGAATTTCTGCTGGAGTGATGTCAGAACCTTTTTGCCATGGTTCACCACTGGGAATGAGAAGTAGCTCATCTAAATGCAATATTTTTGCAAAATGACTGGCTAGTTTTAAGTGGCCTACATGAGGTGGATCAAACGTTCCCCCTAAGATGCCGATTTTCTTTAGAGCGCTCAAGCTAACCAATCGCGGGGTTTGAGATAGTAGTCATATAACTTGGCTTCAGGGGTCCCAGGCTTTGGCTGCCAGTTGTACCACCACTGCACTACTGGTGGCATCGACATTAAGATAGATTCAGTACGTCCACCAGAATGCAGGCCAAAAATAGTGCCGCGATCAAAGATGAGGTTGTATTCGACATAGCGACCCCGACGATATTCTTGGAAAGCTTTTTCTTCAGGTGTGAAAGTATCCTGATAGCGGCGTTGCACGATTGGCAGATAGGCATTGATAAAGGCGTCACCGACAGCGCGGGTCATGGCAAAACTCTTTTCAAATCCCAGATCGTTAAAGTCATCAAAGAAAACGCCACCAATACCTCGTGGTTCTTCACGATGCTTGAGGTAGAAATATTCATCGCACCATTTTTTAAAGCGAGGGTAGAGCTCTTCACCAAAGGGGTCTAAGGCGTCTTTAGCAGTTTGATGGAAATGGGTACAGTCTTCATCTACGCCGTAATAGGGCGTGAGGTCAAAGCCGCCACCAAACCACCAAACGGGTTCTTTATCGGGTGCTTGCGCAATAAAGCAACGCACATTCATATGGGTAGTGGGAACTTTAGGATTATTTGGGTGGAAAACTAGGGAAACACCCATGGCCTCAAAACTACGTCCCGCAACTTCAGGGCGATGATGTGAGGCTGAGGGCGGCATCTGATCGCCACGAACGTGGGAAAAACCAACCCCACCTTTTTCTAAAATATTGCCACTATCAAGTATGCAGGTGCGCCCGTATCCTTTGAGTTTGCTATCTTCCGGCTTGCTCCATTCATCAACAACAAAGGCTTTACCATCTAGCGCACTCATGGCAGTAGTGATGCGGTCTTGCAAGCCTAAAAAATAGTCTTTAAGGGCTGCTACATCAATTTGAGTATGTTGTGCTGACAAGGGATGACTTTACGTTATTGATCTGGATTTATTTAATAGCGCGGTAGCCGATATCTTTGCGATATTGCATGCCATTAAACTGAATTTTGCTAATCGCCTCGTAAGCTTTTTGTTGGGCTCCGCGAACAGTATCTGCAAGACCTACAACACACATGACGCGACCGCCAGAAGTCACTACTTTGCCATCTTGTAATTTAGTACCGGCGTGAAAAGTAATTTGATCTTCGGTATCAGCCGGAATACCCGTAATCACATCGCCATTACGAGGAGTATCGGGATAATTATGAGCAGCTAGTACGACACCTAAAGCAGTCCGGCGATCCCAGTCAAGCTCTATTTCATTCAGCTTACCGTCCACTGCATGATCTAGGGCATTCACAAGATCGCTGCGTAAGCGTGCCATGATGGGTTGGGTTTCAGGGTCGCCCATGCGGCAATTAAATTCCAAGGTTTTAATCTTGCCATCCGGTGCAATCATCAGACCGGCATACAAGAATCCTGTATAGGGAATACCGTCAGCTTCCATTCCTCTCACTGTAGGCATGATGACTTCGCGTAATGCCCTCGCATGGATTTCTGGAGTCACTACTGGGGCAGGAGAGTAGGCACCCATACCACCAGTATTCGGACCTTGATCGGCATCGAGTAAACGTTTGTGATCTTGGCTAGTCGCTAAGGCAAGTACATTTTTTCCATCAACGAGCACAATAAAACTCGCCTCTTCACCAGTTAGGAATTCTTCAATTACCACCCGTGCACCAGCATTACCTAATTTGTTATCCGCCAACATCATGTCAACAGCACCATGGGCTTCCTCTAGACTCATAGCGACGACAACGCCTTTACCAGCAGCTAGGCCATCGGCTTTAATCACAATAGGGGCGCCTTTAGCGTCAATATAGGCGTGAGCCTCTAAGGCATTGGAGAAAGTTTGGTAGTCCGCGGTAGGAATCCCATGACGTTTCATAAACGCTTTAGAAAAGTCTTTTGAAGATTCCAACTGGGCAGCCAGTTGTGTAGGGCCAAAAATACGTAAACCATTGTTGCGAAACACATCGACAATGCCAGCCGCCAATGGTGCCTCTGGACCAACGACGGTGAGATGAATCTTTTCACGCTTAGCGAAGTCAGCCAGATCTTGCAAGTCAGATATCGGCAGATTCTCAATTCCAGCAGCTGTTTGTTTAGCAGTAGCTGTGCCGCCATTACCAGGCGCTACAAAGACAGTTTGCACTTGTGGTGATTGAGCAAGCTTCCAGGCTAATGCATGCTCACGACCACCGGATCCAATCAGAAGAATTTTCATAATAGAAGAGGTAATAAAGGGTTAAAGAGCTGCGTTCGAAAAGACTTCTTGAACGTCATCGAGGTTTTCAAGCGCATCCAATAACTTTTGCATACTTTCAGCTTGATCGCCTTCAAGTGCAATTTCTGTCTCAGGACGCATTGCTACGGTAGCGAATTCAGCCTTCAATCCGGCTTTGCTAATAGCATCTTGTACTTTTGTGAAATCCGGGACGGGAGTCAAGACCTCAAAAGAGCCATCATCATGGGTGATGACATCTTCGGCGCCTGCGTCTAAAGCAACTTCCATAAGTTGATCTTCACTTGTGCCAGGTGCAAATAGCATTTGGCCGCAATGCTTAAAGAGGAAAGCCACAGAACCTTCAGCGCCCATATTGCCGCCATTCTTATTAAAAGCATGACGAACTTCTGCAACGGTACGCGTACGATTATCGGTTAAGCAATCCACAATGATGGCGGCACCATTCATGCCATAGCCTTCATATCGAATCTCTTCATAGTTCACGCCTTCAAGCGAGCCAGTGCCACGCTGAATAGCGCGTTGCACATTGTCATTGGGCATATTGGAGTCTTTGGCTTTGTCGATAGCCAAGCGTAAGCGGGGATTAGTAGCAATATCACCACCACCTAATTTGGCAGCAACAGTAATTTCTTTAATGAGTTTGGTCCAAATCTTGCCGCGTTTTTCGTCTTGACGACCTTTGCGGTGCTGAATATTGGCCCATTTCGAGTGGCCGGCCATACGGGTAAGTCCTTTAAATAATTTGGCTAGAAGTCCTCATTTTAAGGGCTTCTAGCCCCAAGGTAGGGAGTAACTAGGCTTTTTTTGTTACACTCTCATGTCTTAGCAGTAAGAAAGTATCAAAGTAAGCAGAATTTCCACTGCAAACACCTGCCTCGGTGATGGAATTGGTAGACGTGCCGGACTCAAAATCCGGTGCCGCAAGGCGTGGCGGTTCGAGTCCGCCCCGAGGCACCACTCAAACGACGATTCAGTCCGTGAGTTTTCCTAAAGACTTAAATTTCGTACGTATCCGATTCGCTAGACATTGCTTGCTCAACTATTTTCTTAGTGAGCGTTGGTGAGAAGAGCTCAATGAAGGTGTATACAAAGGAGCGCAGGTAAGCACCTTGTTTTACACCGAGATGCGTTACGTTATTCCCAAACAGATGCCCAGCTTGAATAACTTTAAGGTTACGGTCTCTATCGGGGTCATAGGCATGGCCGGCAACAATACCGATACCCATGCCAGTTTCTACGTAGGTTTTAATCACATCGGCATCAATTGCTTCCAGAATAATGTCTGGGCTTAAATTTCGCTGTGCAAATGCGGCATCAATTTTGCTACGACCAGCAAATGCTTTGTCATAAGTAATGATGGGGTACTTCGCAATTTCCTCTAAGGTCACTGTAGCTTGATTGAGGAGCGGGTGACTTAATGGCACCATCACAACGTGCTGCCACTGATAGCCGGGTAGCGCAAGGACTCCAGGGGTGTTGGCGATGCCTTCGGTGGCAATTGCGATATCCGCCCGATCATGGGTAAGCAACTCCGCAATTTGTCCGGGATTTCCTTGTTGAATGCTGACGCGCACTTTTGGAAAGCGCTTAGTGAATTCAGTGAGTACTTTTGGAAGGGCATAACGCGCTTGTGTATGCGTTGTCGCTATAACAAGGTTGCCTTGATCCTGACTAGCATAATCTTTGCCCACTCGCTTGAGTGTTTCCACTTCATCTAAAATTCGTTCAATAGAAAGAAGGATCCGTTTACCCGGCTCAGTAAGCGATCGAATACGCTTGCCATGGCGGCGGAAGATTTCAACGCCCAATTCATCTTCAAGCTCAATAATTGCTTTAGAGACACCTGGCTGAGAGGTGAACAGGGCCTTTGCAGCAGATGTCAGATTAAAGTTTTGCCTTACGGCTTCACGCACAAAGCGGAATTGATGGAGATTCATATGGATTCCTGTCTATATATCTACTTCGATATAGGAATCTAATTCTAAATGAATTTTAGGTATTAAGCTTTAGACACCCAGCGTAAGCCGATTAGCGCTAGCAGGAAATAGAGGAGTGGTGGCGTAAGGGCTGTCATAAAAGCTGGCCAAGAGCCAAGTAAGCCAACATTGGAGAATAAGGAGTTAAAGAGCTGGAAGCTCATGCCCAACATGATTCCACCAAATACCTTAATGCCAACACTTCCAGCGCGTACTTTCAGAAAGGCAAAAGGCAGTGCTAAAGCAAGCATCACAAAAATAGTGAATGGATAAACCACTTTTTTCCAAAAGGCGATGGAGTGACGCTGCGCATCTTGCTTGTTATCGCGAAGATGAGAAATGAAACGACCTAGGCTCACGATAGACATTTTTTCTGGGCTCACCAGAAGCACACTCAGAATTTGAGGCGTGACTTCTGACTCTAAAATCAGCATAGGATGCGTGATGGTCTGTGCAGAAAAGACAGGGTTCAATGGATCGGTTTGCTTGGTTTCTTTAAAGCGAGTTTCTACTACGTCATTGAGAACCCAAGTGCCTGATTCATCAAACTGACCGGACACAGCACTTCTAACAGAAAGGAGACGGTAAACATCATCGAATTCATACATTCGAATATTGCCGATCTCATTATCTTTATCTACTTTTCCAACGTTCACATAGCGAACGCCAGGGCGGACGGGGCCGCTACCATCTTCATCGCGCAGGCGATCCTTAACCCATACACCAGTTTTAAATTGGGATGTATAAGCGGCACCCATTGCTTTCATGCGGATTTGATCGGATTTTACTTCTGTGTAGGGGCCAACCCATTCACTCATTACGAGGGTCAGCGCAACCAACGGCACGGAGATTTTGCCGAGCGTAATCAGACCCCGTTTTACATCTAATCCCGCAATGCGCAAGATCGTGAACTCGGATTGACTGGCTAGCATAGCAAACACATAAATACTCCCAATAAGACCGGCAATGGGAATAATTTCTGAGATACGGCTTGGGGCTTTTAGTAAGACATGTAATAAAGCCAGGGGCAGAGTGTAGCCACCTTGGACTGATCCTAGCTCACTCAAAATATCAAAAAATAAAAACAAGGCAACTAGCGCAAACAAAATAAAGCCAAATGCAGCATAAATTTGCTTGGCTAAATAGCGCTCATAGATATAGGGAAAAAGTAACTTCATTTACTTGAAAACCTTGCTGGCAACTGGCGCCGCCACCACTTCACAGAAGGGTTAATACGATTGCGGATTAAGAAGAAGGCAATGAGGAGTGCCAGTAGATGAATTGGCCAGATCCCGGTTAGCATACTGACCTTACCTTTAGAGACAAAGTTTTGTGTGAGGTTTAGTAGGTTGCTGTAGATCAAATAAATAAGGACAGCGTAAAACATCGCCGTGTAACTACCAAGCCTTGGGTTGACGTAAGCCAATGGAATGGCAATGAGAACAAGCCCAAGCGCCATGAGTGGTAGACCAATGCGCCAGAGCAATTCCGCGAGATTGGCATTAATGAAGTCTGGATTCGATTTATCCAGCAATTCAGAAATCGATTTTTCCCTATCTCGAGGTGGTGGAGCTAACGCATCTTTGCCATGGATCTTGGTGGTGTATTCCGCAAACTCCAGAATTCTAAAATCAGGCTGGGTGGGTTGTCCCTCATAGCGGCGACCGTTATTGAGAATGATGGATTTTGCACCACCTTCATTGTTCTGAATATAACCAGTTGAAGCAACAGCAACACTCAGGCGACCATTTTTGGAGTCCGCCACAAAGATATTTTTCACTTCGCTTTTATCAATATCCAATTCTTCAATGAAAAAGACGCGCTCAGCCCTTGCGGATTCTTTAAATTGGCCAGCAATCACCATTGAAACATCATCACGTTGTTGGAAGCGTTGACTAATGAGGGTGGACTCTCGGTTAGCCCATGGCCAGACAAAAAGTGCCAAGAGGGCAATGATGATGATTAGCGGCGTTGCGAATTGCAGAATGGGGCGAATTAAATTGGTCACACTTAGACCGCTGGCAAACCAAACGATCATTTCAGAATCTTTGTACCAGCGCACCAATACAATGAGCGTAGCTACGAATAAGGAGACGGTTAGTAAAACCGCTAAATAACCTAGTGTGGCTAATGCAATTAAAACGATGGCATCTTCTGGGTTAACGGCGCCATTAGCTGCGAATCCCAAAATTCGAATGACCAAGGTAGTCACCATGATCGTGACCAAGACCAAAAAGACGCCACCAGTCGTAAAACTGAGTTCTCGGCGGAGGGCTTGGTTAAAAATCATGTGAAGCTATTTATCTGGATTGGTAAGGTTATTAGTAAGGCGTAAATGGCTTATATTGGTGCATATAAAGGAAGTGCATCTCATGTCGGAGGATAATGGATAAACAACCTTTTACCCCCTTGAATCGACTTAAAACTACCGTAATACATTATGACAATTCAATTTAGTACCAAGATTTTCCCTCAAGCTGACCTTCAAAGCGTAAAACTCCGGAAAACGAGCCTAAAAAGCCTGTTGAGTCAGGCATCTGACTGTTTGGTTTTGGCTTACTCCATGGCGGATTTCGAAAGTTTTGGTGGCACTAAAGCTGCTAAGACGAAGTCCGGACTATTGATGGAGCTGGATCAATTACTAGGCGGTTCTGTAAGCCATGCGCATGCAGTTGGTGATCTTGATGCTAAGCAAGCATCCGTTTGCATCTTGCGCTCAGAAAAATCTTGGTCATTAAACGGCGTGAAATCTAAACGTGTTTTGTTGCTAAGTTTGGGAGATTTACATCTGGCAAGTGAACGTAGTCTGACAACCTTTTCTAAGGTTGCGCGCGCAGGTTTAAAAGCGTTAAGCGGTGGATCAATTGAAAGTGCCATTTGGTTTATTCCCAGTTTTGCGCTCGCGCATAAAGCAGACTTTATGGCCGAAGAAGTGCGCCTCACAATTCAGTATGCAGGTGATCAGGCTTATCGTTTTGGCGTGCGCCAACCAGCCATGAAATTTAAAGCAAAAGATACAGCAGATACCTTTAAGCAATTGGTTTTTGCGGGCAATAATGCCTGCGCCAAGGAACTGAAGGCAGCTGTTGAGCAAGGTATTGCCATGGTTGAGGGTATGAACTTAGCAAAAGATCTTGGCAATCTTCCTCCGAACGTATGCACTCCAAGCTATTTAGGAAAGACTGCGCAAGGTTTAAGTAAAAAGGTTGGCTTGAAGGTTGAAGTGCTTGGCCGCAAGCAAATCGAAGCCTTGGGTATGGGGTCATTTTTATCGGTAGCTAATGGCTCTGAATCACCCCCCCAATTTATTGTGATGCGTCATCAAGGTGGCAAAGTGGGCGAAGCGCCGATTGTCTTAGTGGGCAAAGGCATTACTTTCGATACTGGTGGTATCTCTCTAAAGCCTGGTGAGGCGATGGATGAAATGAAATACGACATGTGCGGTGCCGCCTCCGTTATTGGGACGATGTATTCCATTGGCCTAATGAAATTGAAGAAGAATGTCATCGGTGTGGTTCCTACTTGCGAGAATATGCCTTCTGGTCAGGCAACCCGTCCCGGCGATATTGTGAAGAGCATGTCTGGACAAACAATTGAGATTCTGAATACAGATGCTGAAGGTCGCTTGATTTTGTGTGATGCACTAACGTATGTTGAGCGCTTCAAACCTCAGGCAGTAATTGACATTGCCACTTTAACGGGTGCTTGTGTGATTGCCCTTGGTCATGTGCATAGTGGTTTATTTTCAGAGGATGAAGGTTTAGTAGACGCCTTAACCAAAGCTGGTAAAGCTTCTTTAGATACTGTCTGGCGCTTGCCTTTGGATGCTGCGTACCACGAGCAACTGAAATCAAACTTTGCCGATGTTGCCAATATTGGTGGACGTCCGGCAGGTAGTGTTACTGCTGCTTGCTTTCTGTCACGCTTTACTGAGAAATATAAGTGGGCTCACTTGGATATTGCTGGCACAGCTTGGAAGAGCGGTGCAGCGAAAGGATCTACTGGTCGTCCAGTACCGCTGCTGGTGAACTTCTTGCTTGAGCAAAAGTAAGCAGTTTCACGATCTATGGCTCGCATCGATTTTCATAGCAATGTTAGCGACAAGCTGGAATACGCCTGTCGCTTAACGCGCAAGATTTGGAGCGCCACTCCTGAAGGTCAGCCAGTTCGCAATATCGTCATGGTGGGCGAAAAGGCTGATCTAAAAAAGTTAGATGAGTTACTTTGGACTTTTAGCAGCACTGATTTTTTGCCACATTGTTTTATTGATGATGAGGCTGCTGTTGATACCCCAATTCTTTTGACGGATGATTTCTCTTCTCCAGCGCTAGACCAGGTTCCGCACGCTGATGTCATGATTCACCTGGGCATGCGGATGCCGCAGGATGTGCCTGGTTTAGTGGCGCGCTTTCCCAGAATTGTAGAGGTTGTCACTGTGAATGAAGCTGAGCGGTTGGCGGGGCGCGAGCGCTATAAAGCGTATCGAGAATTAGGTCATGAGCTTCATAACTTTGATCAATCTAAAAGTTAGTCTGTATGTTGATTCATCCCCAATTTGATCCAGCTGCGATTCGTATAGGATCATTTGCCATTCATTGGTATGGATTGATGTATCTCATGGCCTTTGCACAATTCTTATTATTAGGGCGTATTCGGATTCGTGCACCACGCTATCAAGCCTTAGGTTGGACTTATAAAGATCTTGAGGATTTACTATTTGCTGGTGTCTTGGGTGTCGTTCTAGGCGGACGTATTGGCTACACCTTGTTTTATATGCCTGATTATTACTTGTCGCACCCCTTGAGTATTTTGAAAATATGGGAAGGTGGCATGTCTTTCCATGGGGGCTTGTTGGGTGTACTGGCAGCGCTTTATTGGTTCGCTAAAAAACGGAAGACCACTTTTTTGGTGGTCAGTGACTTGGTTGCCCCCTTAGTACCTTTTGGATTGGCGTTTGGGCGCTTGGGTAATTTCATTAATGGTGAGTTATGGGGTAGACCAACGGATTTGCCCTGGGCAACAGTATTCCCATTGGTGGATAGCATCCCACGTCATCCTTCTCAAATCTATCAACTGCTTGCTGAAGGTATTTTGCTAGGAATCATTTTATGGATTTACTCCAGCAAACCACGTCGCTTAGGTCAGGTCTCCGGCCTGTTCTTGCTTGGTTATGGAGTTTGTCGTTTCTTAGCGGAGTATGCGCGCGAGCCCGATGCCTTCCTTGGTTTATTGGGGCTTGGCTTATCGATGGGGCAATGGTTGTGTGTCCCCATGATTTTGCTGGGAATCTATCTCATGGCATTCTCCAAAACAAAAGCGGAATAAGAACCCATGCTGAGCGAAGAAGTCACCCTTCGTAAGTTAGAAATTCTTTGCTCCTTTGTGCGGACCGGAAGCCTTTCCAAAACTGCCGAAGAACTTCATCTCAGCACAGTAAGCATTCATAAAGCACTACATTCCTTAGAGTCCGGAATTGCTTGTCCCTTATTTATTAAAGAGGGGCGCCAATTAAAAGCCTTGCCTGCAGCTATTTACCTAGCTGAAGCGAGTATGGATTTACTTGGGGACATTGATCGCATTCTGAAAAAGACCCGCGCGAAGGCTGGGGTTGAGAATGGCCAGATCCGTTTAGGTTCAATGTACTCATTAACTGCCAACATCATTCCACGAATGATTATGGGCACGAAGATTCGCAGACCAGACTTAGATATTGATCTGTATCTAGGTTCCAATGAGGATCTCATGAAGAAACTATCTGAGGGCAGTGTTGACGCTGTTGTCATTGCAGTTCCTTCTAGCAATCTTCCAGAAGGGGTGCAGGTAGTACCCCTATTTGAGGATCAGTTATATTTTGCTTCTTCTAAGAAAAGCAAGCCAAAACAGACAAGTATTGATTTGCCTGAATATCGGGATGAAAAGTTCCTCACTCTCCAGGATGGTTTTGCTACAACCTCGGGCTTCTATGAAGCTTTTCAGTTAGCTGGCTTTATACCTAACGTTGTCATGAAGGTGGGGGACATCTTCTCACTGATGAATATGGTGTCTGGAGACTTAGGAAGGTCCTTGTTGCCAGGGAGAGTCAGGGCTTTAATGGGAGACAGCATCGAATTTACTCCGTTGCTCCCTAAATATCAGGTGACGCAGCGTATTGCTCTGATGTATCTTGAGGCTAATGAAGCGAATTCCAATATCTTGGCTTTGGCGGCTGAAGCCCGCATGTTGCATCGCAAGAACGACTGATATAGGTTATATTAAGTTAATATTAATTAACTTTAGGTTAATGATTCTCCATTTAACTTAATTGATTTCACGGGGCACTCGCACTACATTGAAGCGATGCGATTTTGCCGATAGCAATTCTTAAGAGAACCACATGCTTGAAAAGTTAGCCAAAGCCCGTTATTTTTCCCGCGTTACAGGAGCGGTAAACCGCCTTATATCTGAGCGCGGTGAATCTAATGCTGTCAGTATGGCTGATGACGTTATTAATAATTATCGCAAGCTCTCCAAAGATCAGCACGCAAAGTTCTTCACATTTTTATTTGAGAAGTTGAATCCTGATCCTACGGCAGTGATCACTGCTGCACAAAATTTTGCTACTGAAGGTAATGCGCGTAATTACATTAAATTGCAACGAGTTACTGAGCCTCCAAGACAAGAATTATTTCGTCGTTTAAATCGTGCCACAAACGGAACTGCCGCATTGGTATCAATGCGTCGCGATCTTTTGCAACTACTAGAAAAGCAGCCTGAGTTAACTGCAGTTGACTTTGATCTTCGTCATCTTCTGTCTTCGTGGTTTAACCCTGGCTTTTTAAAGATGCACCGGGTTGATTGGAAGTCTCCGGCAGAGGTGCTGGAGAAGCTGATTCAACATGAGGCTGTTCATGCGATTGATGGTTGGGATGACCTCCGCCGCCGCTTGCAGCCTGATCGCAGATGTTTTGCTTTCTTCCACCCACAATTACCCAACGAACCATTAATCTTCGTTGAAGTAGCGCTTTTACCTGAGATACCAGGAGTGATTACTCCGCTTGTAGATAAAAAAGCAGAGACGGTTCATCAGACTTCTCAATATAAAGTGGCTGCTTTTTATTCTATTAGTAACTGTGAACCCGGTTTGCGCGGAGTCTCTATGGGGAACTTCTTGATCAAGCGTGTTGCTGAACAGTTACATGCAGAGTTTCCGAGCTTAAAGACTTTTGTAACTCTTTCACCAATTCCTGGTTTTATCGATTGGGTAGCGGCAGGTGCAGATCTTGATGGAGAAAAAGTTGGGGTGCAGCTAAAGCCAGCATTACGTTTGGCACGTGAGCATGCCTTAGAGGCGATTGGTCTAGCTAAGCGCTCTTGGTCTGAGCGTTTGAGTGCTGGCTGGCATCCCGATAATGCCACCGAAAAAGAAAAAAAGGCTCTTCTGACATTAGCCAGCATTTATCTTGGTATCGGTTCTGCAAACCGCAATGGCAATCCAGTGGCGAAGTTTCACCTAGGCAATGGGGCAAAGTTGCACCAAATTAATTGGGCAGCAGACCTATCTCGTAAGGGTTTACGTCAATCTGCATGCCTCATGGTCAATTATCTCTATGATCTAGGTAATGTAGAAGAAAACCATGAACGCTTTGCTAATGGCGAGATAGTGTATTCAAAAGCAGTTGGAAGATTGATGGCGCCTTAAACTAGAGGTATAGCAACAAGTAATTAGAGTAATGAGGTAGTACATAACTAAGCCAAAAAATGGCACGTGGAGGAGACAAAAAATGATCAAGCAATCTCGATTTACAGGTCTGATGAAAAAGGCTTTGTTTTTAATGTGTGCCGCGCCTTTAGCGGTCATGGCGCAAGAATGGCCCAATAAGCCTATTACCTTTATTGTTCCATTTCCAGCAGGCGGTGGAACCGATGCATTTGCAAGGCCTTTGGCTGCGCAATTAACCAAGCAATTAGGTAAGCAAATTATTATTGATAACCGTGGTGGTGCTGGCGGTACCTTAGGGGCTTCCATTGCTGCAAAAGCGGCTCCTGATGGATACACCTTCTTTGTTGGTGCTGCACACCATGCTATTGCCCCGGCAATGTATCCAAACTTGGATTACGACATTGAAAAAAGCTTCATCCCTGTAGCAATGATCGCAAGTCCACCACAAGTCATTGTGGTGAATCCCAAGAATGTCCAAGTCAAAGACTTGAAAGAATTTATTGCCCTCTTGAAAAAGAACCCAGGCAAATTTAATTACGCTAGTGCAGGTAATGGCTCATCCCATCACTTGGCTGGTGAACAGTTCAAGATGCTGACTAAAACCTTTATTACCCATATTCCATATCGTGGTGCTGGCCCAGCAATGCAAGATCTCATTGCCGGACAGGTTGATGTTGAGTTTGATGGGCTAGGTTCATCTGCTGCGCAAATTAAGAACGGTACTATCGTGGCTTTAGCTGTGGCATCACAAAAACGGGCACCTGGATTTCCGAATGTACCTACTGCCGCAGAAGCAGGCTTAGTTGGTTATGAAGTTTCTACTTGGTATGGTCTATTTGCCCCTAAAGGTACCCCTCAGCCGATCGTCGATAAGATGATTGTTGAAGTGCAAAAAGCAATTAATACCCCAGAGTTGAAGACAATTTGGACCAATAATGGTTCTGATACGCCCAATCTGACTGGTGATGCATTTGGAAAGTTTGTGAACGCAGATATCAAACGTTGGGCGGCAGTTGCTAAGGCTTCGGGCGCTAAATTGGATTGATGCATTAACTATTAATAAACGTTGTAAACATTACTGCTTGGATTTGAGGGTCTCATGAATTTATATTCACTATTGGAAAAAGGTTTTCCAAAAGATAAAAAAGCTTGTGCGTTAGAAACACATGATGGTTTGTACTATTCATGGGATGACCTTGAGCGCGCTACTGCGAAGATGGCTAACCTGCTCAAGAGCCTTAAGCTTCCAGTAGGCTCAAGAGTTGCAGTGCAGGTTGAAAAATCTCCTGAGGCACTCTTTTTATATCTCGCCACCATTCGCGCAGGCTATGTTTATTTGCCACTCAATACCGCATATCAAGCTGCTGAGATTCAATATTTTGTTGAGAATGCAGAGCCAGCCGTTGTAGTTTGCAGTAGTAAGAACTTCTCATGGGTATCTAAGGTTGCATTTAAGGCTGGCACTAAGCATGTATTCACGCTGGACGAGAATCGTACGGGTACTTTATTGGACCGTGCAGGAAACCTGAGCGACAAATTCAAAACTGTTCCAGCAAAAGATGATGATCTTGCAGCGATTCTGTACACCTCTGGTACTACTGGGCGTAGTAAAGGAGCCATGCTCACCCACAAAAACTTGGGTAGTAATGCGCAAGTGTTGCAAAAGTTCTGGGGCTGGAAAAAAGGCGATGTACTTTTACATGCTTTGCCGATCTTCCATGTTCATGGACTATTCGTCGCAGCTCATGGTGCTTTGATTAATGGTAGCAAGATGATTTGGTTACCCCGTTTAGATACTGCGGCCTTGATTCATCACATGCCAAAGTCTACTGTCATGATGGGTGTTCCAACTTTCTATGTGCGCTTACTGGCAGATAAAGGATTTAACAAGAAGGTAGCGCGCAATATGCGCTTGTTTATTTCTGGTTCCGCTCCATTGCTAACAGAGACCTTTAATGCCTTTAAAGAGGTTATTGGTCAGCCAATCTTAGAGCGTTATGGCATGAGCGAAACGGTCATGTTGGTTTCTAATCCCTATAAGGGCAAGCGTGTTGGTGGATCTGTAGGTCTGCCATTACCGGGTGTTAAAGTTCGCGTGGTGAATGAAAGCAATAAGCCTTGTGGCGCTGATGAAATTGGTAGCATTCAGGTAAAAGGTCCAAACATATTCCCAGGTTATTGGCGCATGCCAGAAAAGACTGCCGAAGAATTTACCAAAGACGGATGGTTTAAGACTGGTGATGTGGGTCGTTGGGGTGGTGATGCTAATGGCGGCAAGGCACCTAAAGAGTATCTTTGCATCGTTGGTCGCAGCAAGGATTTAATTATTTCCGGTGGCTATAACGTGTATCCAAAAGAAATCGAAGGTTTTATTGATGACATGGACGGTGTTGACGAGAGTGCAGTGATTGGCATTCCACATCCAGACTTTGGTGAGGCGGTGATGGCGGTAGTGGTTCCTAAGGCTGGAGCAAAGTTAAATGCAGAGGCCATGATTGCTAGCTTGAAATCACAGATCGCGAATTTCAAAATACCTAAGCGTTTAGAGATTGTTACTGATTTACCTCGTAATGCAATGGGTAAGGTACAAAAGAATATCTTGCGTCAACAGTACACGAAATAAGTTAGAACCCGAATGCCTTGCGGCTTTCATTAAACATGAAGGCTGCAAGAAGAAATAACATGATGCCAAATACTCTTTTGAGTTGAGCTACGTCTAGTTTTCTTGCCATCTTGGCTCCCCATGGAGCAGTAAAAACACTCACCACTACTATGCACGCAACAGCGGGTAAATAGACGAATCCTAAAGAGCCAGCTGGCAAATTCGGGTTACCCCAGCTGCCATACATATATCCAATCGTCGCAGCAGCAGCTATTGGAAATCCCAAGCCTGAAGAGGTGGCCATTGCCACGTGGGGTTTGACATTGCACCAGAGCATGAAGGGCACCGTAATAAACGCACCCCCAGCACCTACTAAGCTGGCAAGCACTCCAGTGAATGTGCCAAAAGAAAATAAGCCAGCTGGTCCTGGTAATTCCCTGCCGGCTTTAGGCTTCTTATTCAGAAGCATCTGAATCGAAGTGTAGACAATAAAAAGGGCAAAAAAGAATGAGAGCCATGAGGTTTTTAATGCCTCAAAGAGTTCGCTACCGCCAACCAGGCCGCCGAAAACCATTCCAGGGCTGAGTGAGGCAACCAGCTTCCAATCAATCGAGCTGTGTTTGTGATGCGCCCATATTGCAGAAGTGGTTGTAAACAGAATGGTTGCCATTCCGGTGGCGATTGCCATATGCACAATCACCGTTTGGCTGAAGCCTAGGTGATTGAAAACCAAAATCATAAAGGGTACAAGAATCATGCCGCCGCCGATACCAAGAAGCCCGGCTAAAAATCCTGCGATACCACCGCACAACATTAACATCAAGATATCGCTTAGTAACATGAATTCCCCGCCTTAGCCGCTAGGCCGTCATCCTGAACCCTAAGGTTCAAGGTGGAACGGCTACTTTGCTTCGGGTGCATTAAGAAGTTCAGGGAGTAAACAGCTCGAAGCTGCCACTGTGAAGTTTCGAAACGCTCACGCCCACAATGTAAAGATCGTTCCGGATGCTTGCGCATCGGTTCAAGGAACTATTGGCCTTGGCGAACCAGGCAGGGAAAGGGTTTGCATCAACGCGTCCACTTGTTCTTCAAGTTCACGAATTTCTGCTTGAAGACGAGTAACTTCGTCAGAACTAACATTTGTAGAGGCACCTACTTGGACTTGATTCTTTTGTAGCGTAATCAGGTCACCAGCAATTTTGAGTGCAGCCATCATGCTAGCGCGTTCAATACTGCGGTTACCGCCTCCAATAGCCAGTTGAATTTGCTCATCAACCAATACGCAAGCTGCGCGTAGTAATGGCTCATGTTCAACACTGGTGGCTAAAGTGATTTTCTGTCCTGCAAGAGTTACTTCAATGCGTTGTTGGCTCACTATCGTCCTCTGGTCTGGTAGGTGGAATAGTTTCGCCAAGCAAATTTAGCTGGCGACCATCATGTTGTTCTGGCAAACGACTCAAGATGTGTTGAATGCGTTTTTGTGCATCCTCGATCTTGCCTTCAAGCTGAACGCGGTTTTGATGCAAGTTTTTTACGGCATCAGTAGCGGCTTGAACTTTTTCAGATACACGTCTAATCGATGCGGAAAGGGTATCCAATACCGGATCAGCTTGGCTAGAGGAAGGAGGGGTTTGCTCATACATATTGGCATTGTATCCTCGAGTTAGGCCTAATGCTAAGGCTTGTAATGATTCTTAGGCCTCTGGGTCTAGCCATAGCATTAACCTAAGCTGCTGATTTTGAAGCCATCCCCTTATTTTCCTTACCGATAGGAATAACTGACGCCGGCAAAGATATTGGATCCCATATTGTTATACCCGTATACGGTTTGATATTGCACGTTAGTAACGTTATTCCAGCGAGCAAATGCTTTCCAATTTCGATCAATTTCGTAACTTCCATAGATACCGAGCAAGGTGTAAGAGCCATTGGTGTAGGTAGTTGAATTATCAAGCGTATCAAATGTTTGCCCTGTATAAGTCACATTAGTGCCTAAATTCACTTTGCCCTGGCGGTACTCAATCGCTATATTGGATGTCAGTTTGGCGCGTCTTGGTAAGTAGAAGTTTGTATTTTGATCTATGGCGTGTAAATAATCGACTGAGCCTTTCAGTAAAAAATTCCCTACATAGGTACTTGATCCACCGGATAGGCCTTTAATCATGACTGATCCAAGGTTAATTGGCATACATGCTGAGCCTAAAAGACAGGGATTCGCAGGGTTACTTAAAGTAGGCTCGATATAGTTAGAAATTTTATTTTGGTACGCAACTAATTTATTACTAGAAATTTTGTTTTCGTATGTCAATCCTACTTCCATATTCTGACTCGTCTCCGGCACTAAATTGGGATTAGCTTGCCCTGGGTAATACATATCGTTGAAGGTGGGGACGCGATAACCGGTGTTGTAGTTGATGTTGGTGCGCCATTGAGGCGTAATAAAGTAACCATAAGCTGCACCTCCGGTAGTCTTTGAATTAAAGCTGGTAATGGTGTCGTTGCGAAGTGAGAAGGTGGCTAAATGATTGCCTCGTTTCAAATCGTATGACCCAGCTATAGAGTTCGTATATCGTTTTTGATCGACAGAGCAATTGATGCCGTAATAAGAGATGCAGCCGGTCACGTTATCTGAGTTATTTACATATACGTATTGATTGCGGCGTTCTGCAAGTAATTGAAGCGTATCAGATCCCACTTTAATCGTGTTTTGCCATAAAAAATCGTATTCAGGCATATTGATGACGTCATTGGCTGAGTTTGAACCAACACCAGACCAAAGTAATTGTTGGGAGTTGGATACTGCACTCGCTTGAAAGTTGCTTTCCCAAATCTCATTAATTTTATTTTTACTGTAGCCAGTAAAGGTAGAAAAGCGATTTACTTGTTGACCGTAAAAAGGCACATAGTTATCACCCACATTCATAATCTGATAGGTGGACTGAGAAGTGCTATTGGGGTATTGGTAACTATTGGATGTGGCAAATATTTTTACACCCAGCTCTTGACCGGTTTGCCATTCTTGCGAAAACTGTGCTGTTGTTCCTAGACGCGTATAGCTGGTCGCCCCAGATGGGAAGACACAGCCATAATTGTTGGGGTTTTGAGTAGTACAGGGGTTGTTGCTAGCGACTGTATTGAATCCTGCCGAATGCTCTTGACTAAATCCGACAGAGTATTTTGTCTTGTTGACATCACCTAATGAGCCAGTAACAGCGGCATTATTAATGCTGGTTCCATAAGACCCATAGCCTGAGGAAGCAGTAAATTGAGTGGGTCCACCACCATTCTTGGTAAATATTTGGATCACGCCACCAATTGCATTTGCCCCATAGAGAGTGCTTTGTGCTCCAAAAATAATTTCAATATGGTCAATTAATGCCAATGGAATTTGATTAAGAATTGGGCCGCCTGCAGCAGAAGAGTCAATTCTGACGCCATCAATTAGCAATAAGCTTTGACCATTACTAGTGCCACGGAGATTTACGCCGGTTAAGTTGCCACTGCCGCCATAACCAGAGATCTGAATACCGCGCTGTTGTTGTAATAAGTCTGCCAAGCTAGTTTGTGCGGCCTGTGCAATCTCCTCTGGACCAATGTAGACAAAGTCAGCGAGAACATCTTCCGCTTTTGTCGGGGTTCTTGTTGCAGTCACAATAATGGGGTTGAGCGGGGTCTGGGGTGCGCTCACAGATACATTGTTTTGTGCAAATACTGGGAATGCATAGATAGATATTGCCGTGCCGCAAATTAGGGCAAGCCTTTTGGTACTGAACTGCTGTTCCATTTAAAACTTTCTGTTGTCGATTGCCCAGCTAACTTCCCCGTTAGTTGGGTCGAACAGAATTTCTCGCGCAGGAGTTCAGGCGTCAATTTGGCGTCGGATCGAGAGATAGGGCGCTGTCATCGGCGCGCGAAGGTCCCCGTCCGCAAAATTCCACCTGTCTTGGCCGGTATCCGGGCTAGTAAATCTCAGAATCTGGCCTTCCCATGCGAATGACGCGCACAGTGGCTTTGTCAGATTCCTGACACTTTTACCTAGATAAAAGTGCATTTACTTACCGTTGCGGGGGCAGCACACGTTTAGTGTTTCCCGTTTAACTCTATTGCACTGCAATAAAGCACCACGACCCTACAATTCTAGCCCAGGTCTTGGGGTCTTTCCTACTTTTTGCACCAAAAAAGCCTACAATATGGGGTCTAGGATGAAGGATTCATGACTGTATTAGATGCCCGCATTAGATAAGCACCCCGAAAAAAACCTGATTCGCCTTCAGCTGAGTCAAAACTCAGTCCTAAAAAGCTTAGATCCGGAGGCAATGGCCGATTTAGAGCGTCATTTAGAGGTCTCGGATCTCAAAAAGTCAGAAATTTTGCTGCACCAGGGTGACCATCAAATGGAGCAGTACTTCGTGTTGGATGGAATCCTGAAGCGCATCGTTTCTAGCGCTGATGCTAAAGAGATGATTTTGCGTTTTGCAATCGAAAAGGATATTGAAACGAGCTATGCTGCCTGGCGTTTGAAGACCGCCGCACCCTATAGCATCGCCTGCGTTACCAAGGCCCGTGTAGCCCGGATGCCCCTCAAGAAATGGGCTGAATTCCTGGAACTGCACAAGCCCTTAAAGGAAAGTTTTGAGTTTGAGGTAATGCGTCTGATGAGCGAGATCATGGCCCATACGATCACCCTGCACATGCTTGATGCCCCTGGTCGGGTAGAGCGCTTTCTCCGTAAATACGAGGACTTATTTGAGCTCCTGCCTAAAAAGGAGCTTGCCGCTTATCTCAACCTCTCCCCGGAGACCCTGAGCCGCCTCAAAACAAAGCACAAAGAGCTTTTTATCTAAGCTGAGCACCCTGTATTTACAGGATTTAGGGGGAAATTGACCGAAGTCAATGATGAACCCCCACCCCAAGCCTAATATTCACCTCTGCCTAAGCGGGGCATTGAAACCCGTTGTGCGATTAATAACTTAATTGGAGACATTAGCGAAAGCTAAAATTGCGTCAGCCCTCACCGAGCGCTCCTGCAATTCATATAAAAATTTCTATGACAACTGACAACCAAAACACACAATTAACTGATGGCTTTCACCTCGTTATTGATGCCCTCAAAGCAAATGACCTCGACACCATTTTCGGTCTCGTTGGTATTCCTATTACCGACCTCTGCCGTTTGGCTCAAGCGGAAGGTTTGCGTTTTATTGGTTTCCGTCACGAGCAACATGCTGGTAATGCAGCTGCTATCGCCGGATACATGACTCAAAAACCTGGTATTTGCATGACTGTTTCTGCACCCGGTTTCTTAAACGGCTTAACCGCGTTAGCAAATGCAACTGTTAACTGCTTCCCTATGATTTTGATTTCTGGCTCAAGTGAACGTGAGATCGTTGACTTGCAGCAGGGCGATTACGAGGAGATGGATCAGCTCAATGCAGCGAAGCCCTATTGCAAAGCAGCCTATCGTATTAATCATATTGAAGATATCGGTATTGGGTTTGCTCGCGCCATTCGTGCTGCTGTTTCTGGTCGTCCAGGCGGCGTGTATTTGGATTTGCCAGCACAGCTGCTTGCACAAACTATGCCGGTTGAGGAAGCAAAGAAATCCATCTTCAAGGTGATTGATCCAGTACCACGTCAGATCCCTGCGGCTGATGCAGTTGAGCGTGCATTGAACGTATTGAAAGGGGCTAAGCGTCCTTTGATTCTCTTGGGTAAAGGCGCGGCCTACGCACAAGCAGATAAAGAGATTCGTGATTTGATCGAGAAGTCCGGAATTCCTTATTTACCAATGTCGATGGCAAAAGGTTTGTTACCTGACAATCATCCACAATCTGCTTCTGCAGCCCGTTCATTTGTTTTGGCGGAGGCTGATGCAGTGATGTTGGTTGGCGCACGCTTGAACTGGTTACTTGCACACGGTAAGGGTAAGACATGGGGCAAAGATCCTAAGAAATTTATTCAGATCGATATTCAGGCAAACGAAGTCGATAGCAACGTGCAAATCGATGCTCCATTGATCGGCGATATTGGTTCATGCGTTGGCGAGCTCTTGAAGGGTATTGCAGCTGTTCCTAAGCCAAGCGCTGAGTGGGTTAATGCAATCAATGAAAAGAAAGATAAGAACTTAGCGAAGATGGCTGAGACCTTGGCTAAGGAAGTATCGCCAATGAACTTTCATGGTGCATTGCGTGCGATTCGTGATGTGATCAAAAAGAATCCAGATGTGAACTTGGTAAACGAGGGTGCAAACACACTCGACTTTTGCCGTGCGATTGTGGATATGTACAAGCCACGTAAGCGTTTTGACTCTGGCACTTGGGGAATTATGGGTATCGGTATGGGTTACGCCATTGGTGCCGCAGTCACAAGTGGCTTGCCAACAGTTGCAGTAGAGGGTGATAGCGCATTCGGCTTTAGCGGCATGGAGTTAGAGACTATTTGCCGTTATAACTTGCCCATTACGACTGTTGTATTCAATAACAACGGCGTATACCGTGGCACGGATAAGAATCCTACTGGTGGTGCTGATGTGGCTCCAACAGTATTCATTAAAGATGCGCGTTACGACAAGATGATGGAAGCATTTGGTGGAGTGGGTTATTACGTGACTACCCCAGCAGAATTAGAAGCGGCCTTAACAGAAGCGATTGCTGCCGGTAAACCAGCCCTCATCAATGCCATTATTGATGAAACTGCAGGTACTGAGAGTGGGCGTTTAACGAATTTGAACCCATCCTCAGCAGCTGCTAAGAAATAAGATTTGAAATCTGATTTTCAGTAATAAAAGGTTAATATTTTTAGACTAAATTAAGCAACAAATAAGAAACACTCAAGGAGAAACACACATGACTAAACCATTAGACGGTATTCGTATTATTGACTTCACCCACGTCCAAGCAGGTCCTGCCTGTACCCAGTTATTGGCTTGGTATGGCGCCGACGTAATCAAAGTTGAGCGTCCAGGCTCTGGCGATGTAACCCGCAGCCAATTGCGCGATATTCCGGGTGCCGATGCTTTGTACTTCACTATGCTCAACGGCAATAAGCGCTCTTTGACACTCGACACTAAGACTCAAGAAGGTAAAGAAGTTTTAGAGAAGATGATCAAGACATCTGACGTCATGGTTGAGAACTTCGGTCCTGGTGCTTTGGATCGTATGGGATTTTCTTGGGCCCGTATTCAAGAGTTGAACCCAAAAATGATTTTGGCTTCTGTAAAAGGCTTTAGCGATGGCCACTCATATGAAGATTTGAAAGTGTATGAGAACGTTGCTCAGTGTGCTGGTGGTGCAGCTTCTACAACTGGTTTCTGGGATGGTCCCCCTACTGTTTCTGCTGCAGCTTTAGGCGATTCGAATACGGGTATGCACTTGGCGATTGGTATTTTGACTGCATTGATGCAGCGGGATAAAACTGGCCGTGGTCAAAAAGTTTCTTGCTCAATGCAAGATGCTGTATTGAACTTGTGCCGTGTGAAGTTGCGCGATCAACAACGTTTGGACAAAATTGGTTATTTGGAAGAGTATCCACAGTACCCACACGGTTCATTCACTGACGTAGTTCCACGCGGCGGTAACGCTGGTGGTGGCGGTCAGCCTGGCTGGGTATTGAAGTGTAAGGGTTGGGAAACCGATCCAAACGCATACATCTACTTCACTATTCAAGGTCACGCTTGGGAGCCTATTACTAAGGCCATCGGCAAACCAGAATGGGCAACTGATCCAGCGTATATGACTGCTGAAGCTCGTCAAGATAAGATTTTTGACATCTTCGCAACGATTGAAGATTGGCTGAAAGACAAGACTAAATATGAAGCTGTGGATATTCTCCGCAAGTTTGATATTCCATGTGCACCAGTTTTCTCTATGAAAGAATTGGCTGCTTCACCTGACCTGCGTAAGAGCGGCTCAATCGTTGAAGTGGACCACAAAGTACGTGGTAAGTATTTGACTATCGGTAGCCCAATCAAGTTCTCTGATTTGGAAATCGAAGTGAAGCCATCTCCTGTATTGGGTGAGCACACTGATGAAGTGTTGGCTGACCTCGGCTATAGTGCTGATGACATCACCAAGCTACACGCTGCTAAAGCAGTTTAATAACGAGTATTAACTAGCAATATCTTGAAGGCGCTCCTGGTGAGCGCCTTTTTTTATTCCAAGAATCAAAAGAAAAACAGAGCATGAAAATTGCTATAGACTAATCGTATGAATACCAATATTGATTTGTGCAAACTCGTGGAGTGCATTGGCGATGCCATTGTGGTTGCCGATGCCAATGAACGAATCGTTTTGTGGAATCCTGCGGCTACCCGTATCTTTGGTTACTCAGAGCAAGAAGCTCTAGGGAGTACCCTGGACTTAATCGTCCCAGAGCGTCAGCGCCAAAAACACAATGAGGGTTACAGCAAGTCGATGGAGACGGGTACCACTCGTTATGGGACTTCTTTATTGAAGGTGCCAGCTAAACATAAAGATGGTGGCACGCTCTCGATTGCTTTCAGCGTAGGGATGCTATTTGATAGCAATGGGAAGGCTAGCGGGGTGGTGGCGGTCATTCGGGATGAAACCGCGCGCTTTGCGGAGGAGCGGGCCCTGAAAAAGCGCATTTCTGACCTTGAAAATCCCCAGCCCTAACCGCATATAGTCCTAGTTATGGCCAACAAAGGCAAATAAGGGATTTATGCCCAATCATTGGGCATATTTTATTTACCCTGAATTCCCACTGGTAAAATTGCCCCAATTCAATATTTCATTCTTATTAGGACTTAAATCATGGCAAAAGCACTAGAAGGGGTCAAAATCCTCGACTTTACGCACGTTCAATCTGGACCGACTTGTACTCAGTTACTCGCTTGGTTTGGCGCAGATGTGATCAAGGTAGAAAAATCCGGAGAAGGGGATGCAACCCGCGGTCAATTGCGTGATATTCCTGATGCCGATAGTTTGTATTTCACGATGCTCAATCACAACAAGCGTTCCATCACTGTCAATACTAAAACCCCCAAGGGTAAAGAAATTTTAGAGCGCCTCATTAAAGAGTGCGACGTCTTGGTAGAGAACTTTGCACCAGGCGCGCTCGATCGGATGGGTTTTTCTTGGGAGCGGATTCAAGAGCTTAATCCCATGATGATTCTGGCTTCGGTTAAAGGATTTGGTCCTGGGCCTTATGAGGATTGCAAGGTATATGAGAACGTTGCGCAATGCGCAGGTGGTTCTGCATCCACTACGGGTTTTGATGATGGCCCTCCGATGGTTACCGGAGCACAGATCGGAGATAGTGGTACCGGTTTGCATTTGGCACTGGGGATCGTGACAGCACTCTATCAGCGCACACATTCTGGCCGTGGCCAAAAGGTCTTAGCAGCCATGCAAGATTCAGTTCTGAACCTGTGTCGCGTAAAGTTACGTGACCAGCAGCGCTTAGAGCGCAATGGCATCATGAAAGAGTATCCACAGTTCCCGAACGGAGAGTTTGGTGAGGCCGTTCCTCGTGCTGGTAATGCTTCTGGTGGCGGTCAGCCCGGTTGGATTTTGAAGTGTAAGAACTGGGAGAAGGACCCCAACTCATACATCTATGTAGTAGTCCAAGCCCCCGTATGGGAAGCGATTTGCAAAGTCATCGGTCGCGAAGACTGGATTACCGATGTGCGTTTTGCATCTCCAATGGCACGCTTGCCACATTTAATGGAAATCTTTGGCGAGATCGAAAAATGGACCATGACCTTGAGCAAGTTTGAGGTAATGGATATCTTGAATAAATATGACGTACCTTGTGGCCCTATTTTGTCCATGAAAGAAATCGCTGAAGAACCTTCATTGCGTGCTACTGGCACCGTTGTCGAAGTCGATCATCCGATTCGGGGCAAGTACCTGACTGTGGGTAACCCCATTAAGATGTCCGATAGCCCAACTGAAGTGACTCGTTCACCTTTGCTTGGTGAGCATACCAATGAGATATTGAGTGAACTTGGATATACCAATGATGAGCTAAATCAATTACATCACGATAAGGTAATCTAAGATGCGGGTAGCATTGATTGGGAGTGCGGATTTTGGTAAAGCGGCTTTAGACGCTTTTTTAGATCGTGGCGATGAAGTCGTCGCGGTCTTTTGTCCACCAGATAATCCCAAATCAACTAAACCTGAAGTGCTCAAAGAAGCGGCGCTGGCGAGAGGCTTAAACCCCTTGCAGTTCACCTCCTTAAAGGGGGCAGAGGCTGCTCAGGCCATGATTGATAGCCAGGCAGATATCTGTGTCATGGCTTACGTGCTGCAATTTGTCCCCCAAGAGCTCTGCAAGATTCCAACCCATGGCACCATTCAATATCACCCCTCCTTATTGCCGAAATATCGAGGTCCTAGCGCGATTAATTGGGCGATTGCTTTGGGTGAAGAGAAGACTGGTTTGACCATCTTCCGTCCATCAGATGGTTTAGATGAAGGCGAAGTGATCTTGCAAAAAGAAGTGGCGATTGGTCCTAATGACACTTTAGGCAGTATCTACTTTGACCATCTTTTTCCAGTTGGTGTTAAAGCATTACTAGAAGCTGCTGACTTAGTAGTAGCGGGCAAGCATCAAGAAATACCTCAAGACGAATCAAGTGCAAACTACGAAGGTTGGTTTGATGCAAACGCGGCACAAATTCATTGGGCCATCCATATTAGTCAAATCTATAACCTGATTCGTGCTTGCAATCCTGCGCCTGGCGCCTGGACCAAGTTTGGTGAGCAAAAAGTGCAGATCTACGATTGCCATAAGCATGTAGCTGCCACCTTTGGTGCTGTTAAAGGTAAGCCTGGTGAAGTGACGCAAATTACTTTAGATTCATTCTTCATCACCTGCCATGGTGGACAGATTGAAGTCCTCAAAGCTAAGGGTGCAGCGGGTAAGGTGACTGGTGCTGAGTTGGCTAAAGAGTTAAACCTGCAGGTTGGGCAGTTCTTCGTTTTATAGAGCGCCTGCTATCGAATGACTGCTTATGTTTAATTTCGATCTGACTAATGGCTATGTAGTGCTGAGAATTATTTGTGGCTTATTCATGCTGCCGAATGCATTTGCAAAACTACGCAATCCTGATGCTTCTGTAGGCTTTTTCAAATCTGCTGGATTTGTACACCCTCATTTATTGGTTTACTTTACGATTATTTTTGAAATTGTTGTTGGTATTTCATTAGTCATTGGTATTTTGGCAACCTATGCAGCAGGGCTTACTGCCGCTTTTATGTTTGTTGCTGCTTATGTAGATTACAAAGTCCATAAAACTTGGTTGTGGACTAATCACGGGTGCGAGTATCCCTTGTTTTGGGGTATTTGCGCATTGATAGTGGCGTTCAACATATGATCCTGGCAACGCTTATTTAGTTGTTCACTCTCATCCCATATTGCTTACGTAGGAACCCAAAGATCGTTTAGAGTCATCGAATCTTATTTCTATACTCACATTTATGTAATAAGACTTTTGATAGATATTGGAGCGCATGAATAAATCTTTGCTGGACAATATTGCATGGCATGCTTTAAATGGCCCACATCGCCCATTTTCATCCGGAGGATCCACGGCAAAGAGATATGCAAAAGGGTTTTCGCCCATCGTTGGCTATGAATCTTATGAGAACCCTGATTTTTCAGCCTTACAGCTGCAGTGCGATATTGGGGAGCATCTTTACTGCTCAGGATGGACAGGATTAGCAGTAGAGGGTTGGGAAGTACTTGCCGATACTTCTGCCTCTTTAATGATTTGGGAGCAGGCGATACCAGAGCTTAACCCTGCATTGCCTATTCAAACCCTTCAAGAAAAAGACCTTTGGCAAGTACTGGAGTTGGCAGCGCTTGCCCATCTTGATCCATTTGGGCCAAGAGCAATGGAGTTAGGTGCTTTCTTGGGAATTTTTTCGGGAGATCGCCTAGTCGCAATGGGCGGAGAAAGAATGGCTGTAAAAGGCTTTAGGGAAATCAGCAGCGTTGCCACACATCCAGAGTATCAAGGCAGGGGCTATGCTCGCAGCTTAATGGGGGCTTTGATGCGCAAACAGATGCTCAGCAAGGAAATACCCTTTCTTCATGTTATGGTTGAGAATATTCATGCTCATGCCATATACAAACGAATGGGCTTTACTACCTACAAAGAAATTCCAGTACGAGTGATTGCTAGAGTTAAATAGTGCTATTCCTGGATTAAAGAAAATAAAATACTTCAAATGGCCATCCTAAATCCTATAAAAATGATCTACAGAAATCCCAAATGAATTTATTTCATGGGGCCTCCAGTTTTATAGTACTTTTTCTATCTTTAATTTTGGCCGTACTCTTATTACGTCGTTGCAAAGTGATTGAGGCTGATCAGAATCCGATATTTTCAAAGTTGCTCACATCATTTGTTTTGCCCGTCTTTATTTTTAGTCAAGTCGCTAATTTACAAGTTGAGTATTCTTATTTATTTTTCGGCGCGGCCATTCTCATATCTGAATTAATCACGGGGATCGCTTCATGGGCAACAGGAAAATGGATTTTACGATTGGATAGGCCAAGTACTGGGGCCTTTATCTTAGGAAGCACTTTTGGTAGCGTCTCTCAAATTGGCAATGCCTTTTTAAAAGTAGTCTTTGATAATAATGCTGCAGTAAGTGCAATGGGAGTAGTAACCGGTCAATTTGGTGTAGGTTTACCAGTGAACATTGTCGGCCCAGTAGTCGCTAAATCTTTTGGAGACGTTGAAAGTAAACATTCTTTATTTGGATTAATAAAGTCCATTTTCATGAATCCACCAACCATTGCTTTGATCTTGGGGGTTTTATGGAATAGGTTAAACATTCCATCTGATGGTTTTATCGTGAAGATGCTATTTGAGGGGCTCAATGTTGTGAGTGCTTCCATGACTTTTTTAGTGGCAGTGATCATTGGCCTATCTTTAAAGCCCATTCAGATGAAAGGAATTTGGATAGTTTTAATCTTGGCTGCCTTTTTTCAACTGGCATTGCAACCCTTTATTACTTATGGCATTTTTAGTATCCTAAATGAGCAAAATGCGCATCATCAAGCGACACTATTTTTATCGGCAATGCCTGCAACACCTTTAGCGGTAGTATTTTGCGCACGCTACGGCGCTAACCCTCAACTTGCTAGCCAAATCGTTATATTCACCTGTATTTTGAGCCTCATCTCCATTCCCATTGTCAGTTTATTTATATAGCCAACGATTACTCTGAAGACCAAAATGACGGGCCGCTATGCAGCCATTCTTAAATACTCAGGAAAAGAATTAAAAAGCTATAGACCCATCAAAATAGGTGATAGGGCTAAATCTCTAGGTTATCAATCAAGCGGGTTTTACCAAGCTTGGCGGCCGTGAGAATCACGAGTGGTTCACCAGTCTGTAGACTTTCGTTGGAAGCGGGAGCTAAGTCACTTTGCTGTCGAATGGCAATGTAATCCGGTTGCCAGCCACGTCCTGCAAGCGTGGCAACGGCCTTCTTTTCAATATCTGAGAGTGCCTGGGTATTGCGTTCTGGTAACTGCAGAACTTGTTCACGTACCTCTTGAAGTGCTCTTTGCAGTTCCGGCGCTTCTGCACGTTCTTCAACAGATAGGTAGCCGTTCCGAGAGGAGAGGGCCAAGCCATCATCAGCACGAATGGTTTCGCCAGGAACGATATTGACTGGCAAAGCAAATTGTTTTGCCATTTGACGAATGATCATCAGTTGTTGGTAATCTTTTTTGCCAAATACCGCAAACTTAGGTTCTACACAAGAGAAGAGTTTCAGAACAACCGTACAAACCCCTTTAAAGAAGCCGGGACGAAATTCACCTTCGAGGATATCCCCGAGCTGCTGCGGTGGGTCTACGCGATATTCTTGTGGCTGTGGGTATAGATCGCGCTCAGTTGGGGCGAACAGAATATAGACACCTTCTTTTTCCAGCTTATCAATATCGGCCTGCATGGTACGAGGGTAGCTCTCAAAATCTTCATTCGGACCAAATTGCAGGCGGTTAACGAAGATGCTCGCGACTACGGGATCGCCATGTTGGCGCGCCAGTCGCATGAGCGACAAATGGCCTTCATGCAGATTGCCCATCGTTGGGACAAATGAAGCACGATTTTGACCGCGTAAATGATCGCGCAATTCTTGAATATCGCTAATAATTTTCATGCAACAGGGGTATAGGCAAGGCGCACGTATATTGGTGCATACGGCTCAGCTTGCGTAACTTCAATCAATGCTTCCCGCGAAAGTTCAAGTAAGGCAATGAAATTCACAATGATTACGGGAATACCATTGCCAGATTTGATAGCCTCTTCAAACAATTCCCCAAATTCGACAAAGCGCGTGCTTTGCAAGCGACGCAAGATGCGGGTCATGAAGTCACGCACGGATAATTCTTCGCGAGTGATGGTGTGATGTTGGGTAAGTTTCGCGCGATGAATCACATCACGCCATGCCATTTGTAAGTCATCTGCGTTTACGTCAGGCCAAGTAATCGCAACCGTAGTGTCTACAAAGCCATGCGCGACCTGGAAGTCACGACCTTGCTGTGGAATTTGATCAAGCTCTTGTGCTGCAAGCTTCATACGCTCGTATTCCAGTAAGCGACGGACTAGTTCGGCACGTGGATCATCTACTTCTTCTTCGCTATCTGCCTTCTTCATTGGCAGCAGCATGCGAGATTTAATTTCAATCAACATGGCTGCCATTAATAAATACTCGGCGGCAAGCTCAAGATTTGTATGGCGAATCTGATCGATGTAGCTTAGGTATTGCTGAGTAACTTGCGCCATCGGAATATCAAGTACATTGAAATTCTGCTTACGAATGAGGTATAGCAAAAGATCTAATGGGCCTTCAAAGGCCTCTAGAAAAACTTCTAACGCATCTGGTGGAATATAGAGGTCGGTAGGGAGCTTAAAGAGAGGTTCGCCATAGAGTTTGGCGAACGCTTCCGACATCCCGTCAGTTACTGATGGGGTGCTATCTAATAAATCGGATATTGGCTGAGTACTAGGCTCAGTCATTCGAATAAACGTAGCCGCGTTGCTTTAACTTGGCAGCTTTGGCGCGGCGCTGATCTTCAACGGTAAGCGGTTCTTTGTCCCATAGCAGCGCACGACCAGCTTGCTGGTCTGACTCGAGATGGGGTTTCTCGGACTTGAGTTCACTTAAGAACTGGGTGAATTCAGATAGATATCTTGCCATGACATTTCCTAAAATACTCAATAAATTCAATGGCTTATGGTAATAATTCCCAAAAGTCATTTAGGGACTACACCCACCATTATAGGGGCTTTTTATAGGGTTTTTTACAAGTTTGCGGCTAGCAAAGCCTCAATTTGAGGGGCTTCCACACGGGTCATCAGGTGCTTGTAGGCCTTGATGGGATTCTTACTGGAAAGTGGGGTATTAATATCGCCCCAAGAAAGCGGAGGCAGGCAGAAGAATTCTTCTACTCCAGCCGCCACTTGGGGGATGACTGGCTTGAGGTAAAGACTGAGCATCCGGAAGGCTTCTAAAGTAACGGAGCAGACGCCTTGCAATTCTGCTTCACGTACTGGATCTTTGGCGATTTCCCAAGGTTTGTTCTCATCTACAAAACCATTGACCTTATCTGCTAGCTCCATGATAGTGCGCAATGCTTTTGCGTATTCGCGTCCTTCATACAGCTCAGCAATTTTTTCACTCGCTGCAGCAATCTCTTGAAGTAACGCATTATTCATCGCCGCATCCGAAACTACACCGTCAAAACGCTTGACTAAGAAACCAGCGCTGCGACTTGCAATGTTGATGTACTTACCCAATAAATCGCTATTAACCCGTGCAACAAAATCTTGTAGATTTAAATCTAAATCTTCCATGCTGTCATTGAGTTTGGTTGCGAAATAATAACGGAACCACTCAGGATTAAAGCCGCATTCAATCACACTATTGGCGGAGATTAATGTGCCACGGGATTTACTCATCTTCTCGCCATCAACTGTTAAGAAGCCATGAGCAAACACATTGGTTGGAGTGCGATAGCCCGCAAACTGGAGTGTTGCTGGCCAGAATAGGGTGTGGAAATACAAAATATCTTTGCCAATGAAATGGTATTGCTCAGTAGTCGTATCAGGCTTGACCCACTCATCAAAGTTCAGACCTTTGGCTTGGCAGTAATTGAGGAAACTGGCATAGTAACCAATAGGGGCATCGAGCCAGACGTAGAAGTACTTGCCTGGGGCATCAGGAATTTCAAAGCCGAAATACGGAGCATCGCGGGAGATATCCCAATCGCCTAATTTACTTTCACCGGGTTGGCCAACCCACTCTTTCATTTTATTGCGTGCTTCTGGCTGCAGCGGTGTTTTAACTTGAGTCCACTCACGCAAGAAATTTTCGCAACGAGGATCAGACAACTTAAAGAAGTAGTGATCAGATACTTTTTTGATTGGGGTTGCGCCGCTGACTACCGAGAAAGGATTCTTAAGGTCAGTAGGTGAGTAGGTTGCCCCACATTTTTCGCAGTTGTCGCCATATTGATCTTTAGCTCCACACTTGGGGCACTCGCCTTTAATGAAGCGATCCGGTAGGAACATTTCTTTAACAGGATCATAAGCCTGCTCGATGGCACGCTTTTCAATCAGGCCAGCATCACGCAGTTTTAGATAGATACTTTGCGAAAGCTTCTCATTTTCAGGGCTATCGGTGGTGTAGTAGTGATCAAAAGAAATGAGGAAGTTGTCAAAGTCTCGCTTGTGCTCTTTCCAGACATTCGCAATCAATTCCTTAGGCGTAATTCCTTCTTTTTCAGCACGCAACATGATTGGGGTGCCGTGAGTATCATCTGCGCCTACATAGTGGACCTCATGACCGCGCATCCGTTGAAAACGTACCCAAATATCTGTCTGCACATATTCCACCAAATGCCCGATATGGATCTGTCCATTGGCATACGGTAGGGCTGAAGTGACAAGAAGGCGACGCTGGGAGCTACTCATGTAAAGCGGACTTAAATAAGAAGGTTAAATTAGAGTGAATACAGGATTATGCTAGCTCTACTATTGCTTAAGCAGTAATTTTAGTCTGCGGTTAAAGTAAAACACCTTGAAGTCTTCGTAAAACCCGTTTTAGAAAGCGTTACATGGCTGTAAAACCCCATATTCAGATGTCTAGCGCCTCCGTGCCTTTGGTGCACGAGGTGGAGATATTGGATGAGGCGGGCAGAAAAAAGCTCACCCATATCCCTGGGGAGCGCCCATTGACCATCTATTTAGATAGGCGCGAGGTTGTCACCCTCATGACTCTGGGCAGCGCACCCGAAGCTTTAGTTTTAGGGTATTTACGCAATCAACGCTTAGTGGAATCTCCTGACGATATCGAGAGTATTCAAGTGGACTGGGAAACCGATTCGGCAGCCGTTAAGACTCGTCGTAGTACGGTGGATATCGATGCCTTAACCAGTAAGCGGGTTGTCACTACGGGTTGCGGACAGGGAACCATGTTCGGTGGACTGATGGAGGAGATGGCAGAAACGCGCCTCCCAGATGGACCTAATCTTTCCCAAGAGGCGATTGTGGCTTTAATAGACGCCATTCGGGTGCATGATTCGATTTACAAGAAGTCAGGCTCAGTACATGCCTGTGCAGTGTTCGAAAGAGTAGGTGATAGTGACGTAGAGATGCTTTACTTTATTGAGGATGTAGGGCGCCATAACGCAGTTGACTCCATTTCCGGCTTAATGTGGCTTGCTGATAAGTCCGGTAAGGACCTCATTTTCTTTACAACTGGACGCCTCACATCCGAGATGGTGATTAAGGGTGCCCAAATGGGAGTGCCTTTTCTCTTGACTCGCTCGGGAGTGACTTTGATGGGACTGGAATTGGCTCGCAAAACCAATCTCACCATCCTCTCCCGTTGCTCTGGAAAACACTTCGAGATCTACAACGCCCCTGAGAGGGTAGTTTTTACCCAAAACCGCTAATTTTTAGTGCTCAGAGCCCGATAAATCCTGGGTAGAGCTAGTGAAGGTTTTACAATTCGGTCATGACTATTAAATCTGACCACTGGATCCGCCGTATGGGCGCACAAGGCATGATCAGCCCATTTGAACCTGGCCAAGTTCGCGAAGACGCCGCCGGCAACAAAATCGTAAGTTATGGCACATCAAGCTATGGCTATGACATTCGTTGCGCTAATGAATTTAAGATCTTCACTAACATCAACAGCACGATTGTGGATCCCAAGAATTTTGATGAACAATCTTTTGTCAATTTCAATGGGGATGTTTGCATTATTCCCCCGAATTCATTTGCTTTAGCAAGAACCGTAGAGTACTTCAAGATTCCTCGCAGTGTATTAACGGTGTGCGTTGGTAAGAGTACCTATGCTCGCTGCGGAATTATTGTCAACGTCACGCCATTCGAACCTGAGTGGGAAGGTTATGTCACTTTAGAGTTCTCTAATACCACACCATTGCCTGCCAAGATTTATGCGGGCGAGGGATGTGCACAAGTACTCTTCTTCGAAAGCGATGAAGTCTGCGGCACATCATATAAAGATCGTGGTGGTAAGTATCAAGGTCAGCGGGGCGTAACCCTGCCTAAGACCTAAGTTATTCACGGTAGTGGATAAGCCCCATTTCGGTCGCCGCCCTGAGCGGATTAACCTGGATGAGTACCGTGCAACTCTGACGCGCTCTGCCGTAGCGCGCCCTGAGAATAATTTTTATCACTGGTTATTAGGAACCAGCTGGTTTAAGTTTCTGCTGTTGGTGATCTTTGTTTATCTCAGCACCAATCTTCTATTTGCTCTGGCTTACTTGGCCTGCGGTCCTGGTGCCATTACAAACACCACGCCAGGCGCGCTCATTGATGTCTTTTACTTTAGTGTCCAAACTATGGCGACCATTGGGTATGGACAGATGACGCCAGTAGGTCACTGGCCGAATTCTATCGTGACCTTCGAAGCTTTCTTTGGCATTGTGTATTCAGCTCTGACCACTGGTTTGGCATTTGCGCGCTTTACAAGACCCACTGCGGGCGTTCGTTTTTCGAAAGTCGCAGTGGTTGGAAATCATAACGGTATTAAAACGCTGAAGTTTCGTGTTGCCAATGAGCGGAGCTCTCATATTGTGGAGGCGCAATTGCGTCTTTGGTTAATTGCTGAAAGTATGACATCTGAGGGAGAGCGCTATCGTCGCTCGGTAGAGTTGTCATTACATCGCTCTGAGAGCCCAGTCTTTTCATTGACTTGGACTGCTATGCATAGTGTTGACCATGAGAGTGCTTTAAATGAGTATCTGGATAATAGCGCTCTAGATCCGCAATGGCATTTATTAATCACCTTTACTGGCTACCATGAGAGCTTAGCAAACCAGGTTTACGCACGCCATGTTTACTTACCTAAAGATGTGCAGCAAAATGCGACATTTGTCGATATAGTCACGGTTTCGCCAGACGGCGGTCGGGTTATTGACCTTACCAATTTTGAGAAGTGGGCTCCGAATTCATCGGGACCAATAGCAGGGGAGTTTTTATGAAATTTCGTTTCCCAATCATCATCATTGATGAGGACTTTCGTTCCGAAAATATTTCGGGTTCCGGTATTCGCGATCTTGCCGAGGCAATCGAAAATGAGGGTATGGAAGTTATCGGCCTGACTAGCTATGGTGACCTCACTTCTTTTGCTCAACAAGCCTCTCGCGCATCAACTTTCATCGTTTCAATTGATGATGAAGAATTTGTGTCTGATTCCGAAGATCATGACCTACCTGCGTTAAATAATTTACGTGCCTTCATTACTGAAGTACGTAAGCGCAATGAAGATATTCCGATCTTTTTGTATGGAGAGACGCGTACCTCACGTCATATGCCAAATGACATCTTGCGTGAATTGCATGGCTTCATTCATATGAATGAAGATACCCCAGAATTTGTCGCGCGCCATATTATTCGTGAAGCCAAGGTTTATCTCGATTCTTTAGCGCCGCCATTTTTCCGCGCATTAACCAATTACGCTTCCGAAGGTTCTTATTCTTGGCATTGCCCAGGGCACTCAGGAGGCGTGGCTTTTTTGAAGAGTCCAGTGGGCCGCATGTTCCATCAATTCTTTGGTGAGAATATGTTACGCGCTGACGTCTGTAATGCCGTCGAAGAATTAGGGCAACTTCTTGACCACACTGGGCCAGTATTACAAAGTGAGCGCAATGCTGCGCGCATCTTTAATGCCGACCATTTATTCTTTGTGACCAACGGCACCTCCACATCAAACAAAATTGTGTGGCACTCCACCGTAGCACCGGGTGATGTGGTTTTAGTCGATCGTAATTGCCATAAGTCGGTGATTCACTCCATTACTATGATGGGCGCGATCCCGATTTTCTTAATGCCGACCCGTAATCATCTCGGCATTATTGGTCCGATCCCTAAAGAAGAGTTTGAGTGGGCAAATATCAAGAAGAAGATTGAAGCCAATCCTTTTATCAAGAACAAGAATGTTGTACCCCGTGTCATGACACTTACCCAGAGCACCTACGACGGTATTGTTTACAACGTCGAGATGATTAAAGAGATGCTTGACGGCAAAGTGGATTCATTACATTTCGACGAAGCTTGGTTGCCACATGCTGCATTCCATCCCTTCTATAAGGATATGCATGCGATTGGTGCCGATCGTACGCGCACTAAGAAGAGCTTGATGTTTGCAACTCAATCGACTCATAAGTTATTGGCTGGCTTATCCCAAGCTTCTCAAGTGCTGGTTCAGGATGCAGAAGAGCATAAGCTCGATCGCGATTGCTTTAATGAAGCCTATTTGATGCATACCTCAACTAGTCCACAGTACGCCATTATTGCGTCTTGTGACGTCTCTGCTGCCATGATGGAATCTCCCGGGGGCACTACCTTAGTAGAAGAGTCTATTGCTGAAGCAATGGACTTCCGCCGTGCTATGCGCGAGGTAGATGAAAAGTTTGGCGCAGATTGGTGGTTTAAGGTTTGGGGCCCAGATCATCTTGCGGATGAAGGTATTGGTGAGCGCTCTGATTGGGTGCTGGAGCCGAATGCAAGCTGGCATGACTTTGGGAAGCTCGCCAAAGGCTTTAATATGCTTGACCCGATTAAAGCAACAGTCGTCACCCCTGGCTTAGATATTGAAGGTAACTTCGGATCAATGGGGATCCCCGCTAGCATCGTGACTAAATATCTTGCAGAGCATGGCGTAATCGTTGAGAAGTGTGGCTTATATTCCTTCTTCATCATGTTCACCATCGGTATCACTAAGGGTCGCTGGAATACCCTCGTTACTGAATTACAGCAATTTAAAGACCACTTTGATAAAAACGCGCCCCTCTGGAAGGTATTGCCAGAGTTTGTGGCTAAGCATCCGCGCTATGAGCGCGTTGGCTTAAAAGATATTTGTCAGCAGATCCATGAATTCTATAAGAGTCGCAATGTAGCTCGCATGACAACAGAAATGTATACCTCTGACATGGAGCCTGCCATGATGCCATCCGATGCATGGGCAAAAATGGCGCATAAAGAGGTTGATCGCGTACCCCTCGATGAATTAGATGGCCGTGTCACAGCGATGCTAGTCACACCCTATCCACCAGGCATTCCACTATTAATTCCTGGTGAGCGCTTTAACAAACGGATCGTGGATTACTTGTATTTTGCCAGAGACTTCAATGAGAAGTTTCCGGGATTTGAAACGGATATCCACGGTTTGGTAAAAGGTGATGTCGATGGCCGCAGTGAATATTACGTGGATTGCGTTAGACAAGAGCCAGACATTACGCTTTAAGTCCCTTAAGAGTCGATGAGCAATACCTTGCAGATTCGAGATATTGCTTATTTAATGGGTTTATCTAACTGGAAATTGACTGGCGCATCCTCATTTACTTTGTTTGCGGGTATATCCGATGTATTTTCTTCACCAGTGAAATTGAAATCCTGACTCTGAACGATTGCAGCAGGTTTATCTAAAAAAGTAGTTACCAGCGCTGGAAAAGCCATCACTACGGCAACCATCACTAGCTGCAGACCCACCCAAGGTAACGCCCCCCAGTAAATGTCACTACTCTTTACTTCCTTAGGGGCTACGCCCCTGAGGTAAAAGAGAGCAAAACCAAAGGGAGGGTGCATGAATGAGGTTTGCATGTTGACGCACAACATGACACCAAACCAAACCAGTGCTGCGCTTGCGGCAGCCTGTGGGTTGCCGTTCATCGACTCTAATAAGACTGGGGAGAGTAATTTGACGGCTACTGGCGCGAGCATTGGAACAACAATGAAAGCGATCTCAAAAAAGTCTAAGAAAAAAGCCAAGAAAAAGACAAAGAGATTAACGACGATTAAGAAGCCAATCCAACCACCAGGCAAATCAGAGAAAAGGGTTTCCACCCAAAACCCACCATCTACACCTTGAAAGACCACAGAAAAACACGTTGAACCAATCAGGATAAATACCACCATTGCTGTAATACGCATGGTATTTTGGTAAGCCTCCTGAATGAGTCCTTTTAGGTGTGGAATATGTGCTCTGCGTAGCCATGCCAAGAGCAAAGCACCCATCGCCCCCATAGCGCCGGATTCAGTCGGGGTGGCGATACCGGTCATGATGGTGCCAAGTACTAAGAATATTAAGACTGCGGAAGGAATGATTCCTAAGAGACATTTTTTCCAGAGGGCCCAGCCTTTTAGGGTGAGATCGCTTTGTGGAATAGGCGGCAAATAATCCGGACGGATACGACTTAAGAAAAAGGTATAGAGCGCAAATAGGGCAATTTGCAGAAGGGAAGGACCCCATGCGCCAAGATACATACTACCCACGTCTGCGCTTCCGCTTTGAGTTTTCAGCTGGTCAGCTAAAACGATGAGAACTAAGGATGGCGGCACTAGCTGCGTAATTGTTCCAGAAGCCGCCAGAACGCCGGTAGCGTAGCGCATGTTGTAACCATAACGCATCATTACAGGTAAGGAGATCATCGCCATAGCGATCACCTGAGCAGCTACAGTGCCAGTGATGGCGCCAAGAATAAATCCAACAATAATCACTGAGTACCCTAGACCACCGCGAACACCCCCAAAGAGTTGGCCCATCGAGTCCAGCATTTCTTCTGCAAGACCACAGCGCTCTAAGATCGCACCCATAAATGTAAAGAAGGGGATAGCGAGCAGGAGGTCATTGGCAAGCACGCTACCAAAGATGCGCTGTGGAATAGCTTGCAAAAAGGGCATTCCGAAAAAGCCTTCACTAATAGCGATAGCCGCAAAAAATAGGGCGGCTGCCATGAGCGAAAAGGCTACCGGGAAGCCAATCAACATAAAGAAGATTAGCCCGCCAAACATCAGGGGTGGCATCCACTCCAATGGAATCATTGCATGGGCTTTTCGTAACGAAGGTCTTCGGCGGGCAGAGTGATCTCACCCTCAAGAGCGCCGATGCGCTTGATGATTTCAGATATGCCTTGCAAGCTCAGCATGAAGAAACCGAATGGCACCACAAATTTAATGGGATAGCGCGCTAATCCACCTGAATTCATCGAATGTTCCATCACCAACCAGGATGGATAAAATAGGGAGGTCCAAGATAGCCAGGTAAAAAGAATACAGGCTGGCATGAGGAAAAAAGTAAAGCCAAAAAGATCAACCCAAAGGCGCCCACGATCGGAAAGGCGCGAGTAGATCAGATCAACACGAACATGCTCATTGCGTTTTAGGGTGTATGCGGAACCGAGCATGACTGCAGCACTAAAGAGGTACCACTGAAGCTCAAGAGGCCAGTTATTGCTGATATCAAAACCATATCGCATGATGGCATTGGAAGCAGATACAACGCATGACAACAAGATCATGATGCCGGCAGCTTTGCCGAGCAGCTGATTGATGCGATCAATACCTGTGGAGAGTTTGGACCAAAACCCCATTAGATCTAGAGATCTGCACGACCCCGTTTAATAGCTGCGAGCACTTGGGACGGCGCTGTGCCACCAGCATGTTGGCGCGATTGCACTGAACCATCCACAGTGAGCAAAGCAAAGACATCATCGTTCATGAGCTCAGGGCGATTATCTAAACCACAAGCAAAACGCAACTCAGAAAGACTTAAGTCAGTAAGCATGCAGTTTCTGCCAACACAGGCTTTAACAGCATGAGCTACAGCTTCATGGGCGTCACGGAAGGCCAAACCCTTTTTAACTAAGTAGTCAGCCAAATCCGTTGCTGTTGCAAAGCCTTCTTCAGCCGCCGCTTTCATGACATCGGCCTTCACTTCAATATGCGGGATCATGTCAGCAAAGATGCGCAAGGTATCTTGAACGGTATCCACCGCATCAAACAAAGGCTCTTTGTCTTCTTGATTATCTTTGTTGTAAGCAAGTGGCTGACTCTTCATCAGCGTCAATAAAGAAATCAAATCGCCATAGACGCGACCCGTTTTACCGCGAGCCAATTCTGGAACGTCAGGATTTTTCTTTTGCGGCATGATAGAGCTTCCAGTACAAAAGCGATCTGGTAGATCAATAAAGCCAAAGCGTGGGCTGAGCCATAGCACGAGCTCTTCAGATAAGCGAGAGACATGCATCATCAAGATTGATGCAAAGGCGCAGAACTCAATTGCAAAGTCGCGATCTGACACTGCATCTAAAGAGTTATTACAAATACCATCAAAGCCCAGAATCTTGGCTACTTGCTCGCGATCAATTGGGTAGCTTGTACCCGCTAAAGCAGCTGCGCCCAAGGGTAAACGATTAAAGCGAGTGCGTAAATCAGCCAAGCGGCTGGCATCGCGGCTAAACATTTCGTAGTAGGCCATGAGATGGTGGCCAAAGGTAATTGGTTGCGCGACTTGCAAATGCGTATGGCCCGGCATGATGGTGGCAGCATGTTTCTCCGCTAAATCTAACAGCGCAGTACGTAAAGTTTTTAAGGTAGTTGCAATCTCATCTACGCTGTCACGCAACCAAAGGCGTAAATCGGTTGCTACTTGATCATTGCGTGAGCGGCCAGTATGTAAACGTTTGCCAGCATCGCCAACTAATGCGGTTAGGCGCGCTTCAATATTCAGGTGCACGTCTTCCAAAGCCAATTGCCAGTTAAATTCACCGGCTTCAATTTCGCTCTTGATTTGAGCCATTCCCTTTTGAATATCAGCAAAATCCTGGCTGCTGATTATCTTTTGGGTTGCTAGCATTTGAGCGTGGGCCAGGGAACCAGCGATATCCACCATGGCAAAGCGTTGATCAAAGCCGATTGAGGCTGTATACCGCTGAACTAGTTCGTCAACGGGTTCTGTAAAACGGGCCGACCAAGCTTGGGCTTTGTTGGCTAAGGAATTTTTGGATGAGCTCATAAACACAGTATATTGGTGTAGGTCTTTGATTATTTTAAATGTTATGTCCCAAACCCTAAATTCTTCACCCCCATCCACCACTTCGGCGACCCCTAAGCGCTTAGTCATTGCCTCCCGCGAAAGTCGTCTGGCCATGTGGCAGGCTGAACACGTCCGGGATTGCCTCAAAAAGCTCTATCCAGGGTGTGATGTTCAGATTTTGGGGATGACTACCCGCGGGGACCAGATTTTGGACAGGGCTCTCTCAAAAGTAGGGGGTAAAGGGCTGTTTGTTAAAGAATTAGAAGCTGCTCTAGAGGACGAACGTGCCGATTTGGCGGTTCATTCCCTCAAGGATGTCCCGATGGTAATGCCCGAAGGATTTGATCTTTCTTGCGTGATGGCTCGAGAGGATGCTCGTGATGCATTTGTCTCGAACGATTTCGCAAGTCTTGAGGACTTACCAAAAGGTGCCATTGTGGGAACCTCAAGCCTGCGTCGTGAGTCAGTACTACGAGCAAAGTTCCCTCATCTAGAAATTCAGCCATTGCGCGGCAATTTAGATACTCGTATGAGCAAATTGGATCGTGGCGAGTATCAAGCGATTATTTTGGCAGCAGCCGGGCTCAAGCGCTTGGGTTTAGAAAGCCGCATACGTGCATACCTTCCTTATGATCCATACACACCAGCAGCTGGTCAGGGTGCTTTAGGAATTGAGACTCTAAGCAAGCATCCCAATATCAAACAATGGCTTGCGCCTTTAAATGATTTACCAACTTTGCTTGCGGTATCAGCAGAGCGTATGGTTTCTCGACAATTAGGGGGTTCTTGTGAAGTTCCCTTAGCCGCCTATGCCACATGGAGTAAGGATCAAGCAGACCAAATGCAAATCCGATCGTTTGTTGCCAGCACCGACGGCAAAGCCATCTGCCTTGCTCTTGGCAGTGCCAAAGTGAAATCCATTGACGATGCAGAGTCTCTTGGGCTTGCTGTTGCAAAAGATTTGCTTGCACAGGGTGCGGCAGATTTAATTCCCAATATTCCTAAGTAAATAAAGCATTGCCGATAGCGATGAGTGCCAAAACCATTATCGTTACAAGACCAAGTGGACAGGCTCGTCAGCTGATTGAAGTGCTAAGTAAGGTCATTGAGAGTAGTGGTTTGACTAGACGTAGTTTTCCGGAGATTGTGTCTCTGCCTTTGCTTACCATTGTTCCTGCTACAGATGAACAACTAGCTGATCACATTGCCACAGCACTTACGGATGCTGATCTGGCAATCTTTGTCAGCCCGAATGCCATTGAATGTGTCATGCGTTTACTCGAGCGGGATTGGCAAGATTTTTCCAAGAAGACTATTCCCATTGGGGTGATGGGTGGAAGTAGTAAGTTTGCCCTTCAAAATCATGGCATTGGCCAAGAAGCTCAGCCCACCCCCATCTTGATTCCAAGAAACAATGACAGTTGGGATTCAGAGGGTTTATGGCAGGAGCTTCAGGCCTTAGGCTGGAATTGGGCAAGTAAAAAAGTGGTGATATTCAAGGGTGAAGGTGGGCGCGATTGGTTAGCGGATACCTTAAAAAAAGCGGGGGCAACCGTAGAGGCGATTTCAACCTACACTCGCGTCCCCCTGGATTTGGACAACTCTGCTTGGCAAGCGATTCGCGAAATGGATTTCTCAAAATCGCTTTGGCTTCTCACATCCTCTGAAGCTGTGCGCTACCTAGGAAGAGTAATGAAGGATCAGTTTGCACAGAATTTACAAAACGCCAGTGCCTTATGCCCCCATCACAATATTGCGGATGCAGCTGAGATGATTGGGTTTGGAGAGGTATTTACAACTGAACCAGGTGATGAAGCTTTGGTTAAAGCCACTTTAGCCTGGCTGACTATTTAGTCTTTAAATGGGTAAGCAGTTCTGGCAAGAAAATTTCATTGACCAGAATGGGATGACCTTTTAGGCGATAGAGAGTGCGCCTTGCCCATAATGGCGAGCTTAATCCAGAAAAATGCTTAGAACACTTTTTCCATAGAGCACTACTTTTATCTAGCCGAGCAATTTCACGAGGGGATTTTGGTTTGGAGTGTTTCCGTGTTTTGGCAAATAGGACTGCCCCTAAAGGCTTTGTTCCAAGGCGCAAGACACCATGATTGCTGCCGCTAGAGCTCAAAGTTGGAATAACACTGTGTGCCATTACCAAGGGGATATTGTTTGCGCATAAGAGCACCTCGCGTACTCTGCAACGTCGAAGCTTGAAATGAAAATAGCGACTTTCGTCGCTATTGAGTGATTGAGGGCAGTCACGCAAAACCTGAACTTCCAGTTTCTGTCCAATTGCTTTCTCAATTTTTTGGGTTAAAGAACCCGTATCGCTAAGCCAAGGCTGCCACTCGCGTGGCGCCCGATGAATTTCACCGGAACCGACTCGATTCCATGCAGAACGGAGACGATTTCGGTGAGTCATTTTTAGCTACCGCTAAAGTTTTTACGTTGGCCGCCAGTCTTTGGTTTAGCAAACCGTGGACCACCTGCTGGACGTGCTGGACGTGAGTCAGCAGAACGCGCAGGACGTGAATCCGCTGAGCGTGCTGGACGTGAGTCGGCAGAACGTGAATCAGTTGAGCGCGCTTCGAAATGATTGCCTGTGCGGCTTCCACCACCAGTACCACCACCGCCAAAACGCGATTCAGAACGTGCGCCTGAGCCATAACGACCGCCACCACCACCTGAGCGGTTACCACCACCGCTACCTGAGCGACCGCCACTACCAGAACGACCACCGCCACCACCACCAAAGCTAGGCTTGGCTTGTGGCTCAAGTCCAGCGATGACTGAGGCAACGATATCTTGCTGTGTAAAACGCTCGATATTACGGATCTTGGCGCGATCACGATGTTCAACCAAAGTGATTGCTACACCATTGCGACCAGCACGACCAGTACGACCGATGCGGTGTGTATAGTCTTCAGGTTTCATTGGCAAGCCAAAGTTAATCACGTGACTAATACGTGGCACATCGATACCGCGAGCTGCTACGTCGGTCGCAACCAAAATCTTGGTGTGACCTTTACGTAGTGACTCCAGGCGACGCATACGCACAGCTTGAGGCATTGCACCATGGAGTGCAGTAGCTTCGTAGCCATTAGCACGCAGGGTATCAGCGATTTTTTCGCTTTCAACTTGAGTGCTTGCAAACACCACTGCTTGATCCAAATTGGCATCAGCCAAAATGTGTTCCAGCAACTTGTGCTTGTGTGAGTTGCTGTCAGCCCAATGCAACTTCTGTTCGATGTTGGCGTGTTTGTCACCTGCATGAGCAAGTTCAATACGCTTGGCATCGGTAGTCAATGCATTTGCTAAAGACATAATCTTAGGTGCAAAGGTTGCAGAGAACATCAAAGTTTGATTGCGGCCTGCGCAACGTTTATCAATTGCCTCGAGATCATCAGCAAATCCCATGTCAAGCATGCGATCAGCTTCATCGATAACGAGCTGTTTTACATCATCTAAGCGAATTGCTTTGCTATCGCACAAGTCGAGTAAACGACCTGGGGTTGCAACAACTAACAATGCACCTTTCAGAGCTTGGATTTGCTTGCCGTAAGGCATGCCACCCATGACGGTTGCAATACGGATCCCTTTCATGCCGCGAACTAAGTTCACTGCATCGGCGGTAACCTGTTGAGCTAATTCACGGGTAGGGCAGAGCACCAACACTTTAGGTTGTGCGCGACCTGGTACAGGCGAACTATTCGGGTTAGCTTCGATCAGTTGATTAATTAAAGGCAGTAAAAAGGCTGCGGTTTTACCGCTACCGGTTTGGCTGCTGACCAATAAGTCACCACCAGCTAAGGCTGCAGGAATAACCTGAGCTTGCACGGCAGTAGCTTCGGTATAACCGAGTTCAGCAACGTTTTTAAGAAGTGAGGCCGCTAGGGCAAAAGACTGGAACTCAGTTCCAGCGTGCTTTGAGTCTTTCGACTCGTGATTAGTTTCTTTAGAAAAAGTCATGCTATTACTCATCCCCTCTCAGGGATGTCTCCGTATGTTGCACCCATTGTTTTTTTATGGGGTGCGATGGTCAAAGGCATCGACCATCAGACAGGCGGCAGCGCGTTTTATGAACTTCGTGTTTATAACTTCTAAACGGTACGCTGAAATATAGCTGGGGGGCGATGAATCAAATTGCTTAAAAAAGCCTCCTATTATGACAGCTTGAAAGCATGATTACAAGGGTTTTCCCGAATTAATTATGATAGTGAGATGGAATTTTTTACTTTAGACCTATTAAACCCTTCAAACGCAGGCATTGTTGATTTCTCTACTTACTTGCTGGGGACCATCTTGACAATTTTATTGCCAGGTCCTAACTCGCTTTATGTTTTAACGATTACCACTCAAAAGGGTTGGCGCGCTGGTGCCTGGGGTGCAGTAGGAATATTTATTGGCGATTCGGTATTGATGATTGCCGTGGCATTAGGAGCGGCGTCCTTGCTAGCATCGTCTTTAATACTCTTTGGCATCGTGAGCACCATCGGTGCGTTGTATTTAGCCTGGATGGGCTTTGGCTTAGTACGGAGTGGTATGCAGCGCTGGACTATGCAAGACATCGTTTTACAAGAGAATCAAATACAAGCTAGGCTAATGGGATTGCATCCTTTATGCGCTGCTCTAGCGTTATCACTGACGAATCCTAAAGCCATCTTTTTCTTTATCGCATTCTTCTCGCAATTTATTCGACCTGAATTTGAACATCCTGCCCATACATTTTTTTATCTGGCAGTCGTCCTGCAATTAATGAGCATGACTTACTTGGCAAGCTTGATTGGTATTGGGCAATTCGCCTCCATCTTTTTTCAGCGGCACCCTCGCTGGGCCGCAACTCTCTGGATGCTAACCGGGCTCTTATTTATTGGATTTGCGCTGCGCTTAGCAATTACTTGAGGCGCTTTAATAAACGCTCTGCTTTTTTCCCGTAGGGTGGGCGAGCGGGTTTAGTGCCCTTCAGAATATTGGAGCCTAAGAGACCGCGCACTTCCAGAATGGGTTTTTGGTGACTAAAGGTGTCAAAGCCTGCTTTGCCGTGATACCTACCCATGCCGCTCGCACCAACACCGCCAAACGGCAATGATTCAGTTCCTGCATGCAATAGAGTGTCATTGATGGTGACGCCGCCAGAACGCGTTTCCGCTATAACTTGTTCTTTGTTCTTTTTATCTTTGCCAAACCAGTAAAGCGCCAAAGGATTGGGTCTGTAATTTATATAGGCAATGGCTGAAGAAGTGTTAGCGATCGATATTATTGGAAGTATGGGGCCAAAAATTTCTTCATGCAGCACGCGCGCTTGATCGGGAACATCTACTAGTAATACTGGTTCAAATCTTCTCGCACCTGCTGTGGGGTTGCTGAGCAAGGGAATTGCTTTAGCGCCACGATCAACCGCATCACTCACTAAATGTTGCCAATATTGCAACTGGATATCGTCAATTGGACCGGTGAGTTCTTCTGGGTTGCTAAATTGAGCCTGAGCAGCGGCTTGTAGTTCCTGAATCAATTCAGCTTGATTGCTTGGTTCAATCAGTACGTAATCTGGTGCGATACAAGTTTGCCCACCATTTAATAATTTGCCGTAGATGATTGACGCAGCGGCATCAGTAAGCTTGGCCGAAGGATCAATGATGGCGGGGGTTTTGCCACCAAGCTCTAAAGTAACAGGTGTCAGGTTTTCGGCAGCAGCACGCATCACTTTTTTGCCGATCGTCTCTGATCCCGTAAAAAAGAGATGATCAAATGCCAGAGCTGCAAACTGTTCCGCAACATCAGATTCACCTGTGGTGACGCAAAATTCACTCGGATGGAAATATTCTTGTATTAAACCTGCTAGAAATCCGGAAGTCCGCGAACTGCGCTCAGAAGGTTTCAGCCAAACTCGATTGCCAGCAGCAAATGCAGCAATCGCGGGAACTAGGGCTAATTGAATTGGGTAATTCCAAGGACTCATGATGCCGATAACACCAAGAGATTGATTCTGGATCCAAGCTTGTGAGGATCCCATGTAGGAGGGTGTTTCCATCTGCACAGGCTTCATCCATTCTTTCAGATGCTTGCGGGTATATTTGCAGGCCTGATAAACCAGTTGGAATTCTGCTAGACGGGTTTCAATTGGGTGGCGTACGCCAAAGTCAGCAATCAGAACCTTGCAAAGCTTTTCTTCATTGGCTTCAATCATCTGTTCAATTCGTCCGATACGCTCCAATCTCACTTCAAGAGTAGGGTTGGGTTCGGCAGCATAAGCGGCCTTGATTTCGTCGAGTTGGATAGTGAAGCGATTCATGGCGTTTTAATAGTTGGCAGATATTGGAATAAGGCATTAGGATAAAGCCATGAATGAAAGTCATGATAAAAACCAACCCCATCTTGAGCGCGCTACCCTTGGTGGCGGTTGTTTTTGGTGTCTTGAGGCTGTTTACCAACAAATTTCCGGGGTGAAATCCGTGGTTTCTGGGTATGCTGGCGGTGCTCGTCCTAACCCTTCATATGAGGCAGTTTGCACTGGAGCAACTGGGCATGCTGAAATAGTGGACATTCTGTTTGATCCACAAATGGTCTCATTTAGAGATCTACTAGAGATCTTCTTCGTCATTCATGATCCAACCACACTGAACTATCAGGGTAATGATCATGGCACTCAATATCGCTCAGTGATCTTTACTCATAGCGATGAACAAGCCACGATTGCACGTGAGGTAGTGGAGGAGCTTGAGCAATCCAAAATTTACTCTAGCCCCGTAGTCACACAGATTGATATTGCGCCAACTATTTTCCCGGCAGAAGATTACCACCAAAATTATTTTCAACAACACCCGAATCAAGGTTACTGCATGGCAGTAGTTGCGCCTAAGCTAGCAAAATTCAGAGCGAAATTTAAAACGCTGATAGCGCCACAGTACTTTTAAGGAGCAAGGCGGTTTACTCGCCAATCAGTTCCGTCTAGTTTGTAGTGGATGCGATCGTGCAACCTAGAGGGGCGACCTTGCCAGAACTCGAATTGAGTTGGGCGTAAGCGATACCCACCCCAATGCTCTGGACGTGGCGGTGCATCACCATATTCAGCCTTAAAGCGCTTTTCAGCCTCTTCAAGGAATTCACGATTGGGAATGGCGGCGCTTTGCGGGGAGGCCCAAGCTCCAATACGAGAGGCCGGAGGGCGAGAGTGGAAGTATTCATCGCTTTCGGCAGCGCTGACCCGCTCTACGACACCCTGGATACGAATTTGACGTTCTAATTCATGCCAATGAAATAGAAGGGCTGCTTGGGGCCGCACTGCTAAATCATGGCCTTTTTGACTGTCGTAGTTGGTAAAAAACGTAAAGCCATTTTGGTCTGCACCTTTTAGTAAGACAATACGAGCTGATGGATTACCGGTTTTATCGGCAGTAGCCAAGGTCATGGAATTGGGTTCGGGACATTCTGCTCTCACAGCTTGGTCAAACCAAAGCTGAAAAAGCGGGAGTGGGTTGCCGGGAACGTCGGTTTCAGAAAGCTGGCCGAAGGTATAGTTTTTGCGAAGTTGAGCAATGGAGTCCATTTAATCAGTATAAAGAGAAGCTATGGCAGAAGACAAGGTAGAAGACAGCATAGAAGACCGTCGATTTGGTGGTGTAGCAAGGCTTTATGGCCCAGAGCTGCGTGAGCGCTTTCGCAATGCCACGGTGGTAGTTGCTGGATTAGGCGGCGTCGGATCCTGGGCGGCTGAAGCTTTAGCGCGAACTGGTATTGGCCATCTTGTCTTGGTGGATTTTGACCATATTGCCGAAAGTAATACCAATCGTCAGCTGCATGCTTTAGAGGGTCAATACGGCAAAGCCAAAGTAGAGGCGATGGCTCAGAGAGTTTTGCAAATTAATCCAGAGATCAAGTTAACTCCTTATGATCAATTCTTAGAACCAGAGAATGTAGATATTCTTATTCCACCAAATGCATTTGTATTAGATGCGACAGATTCAGTGCTAACCAAAATCGCATTGTCGGTATGGGCTGTCAAGAATAATCGTGCGTTAGTCATGTGTGGTGCTGCGGGCGGAAAGTCTGATCCCACCTCTGTACGCTGTGATGATCTTTCACGCACAGAGCAAGACGCGCTGCTTGCTAAAGTCCGACAAGGGCTAAGACAAGATCATGGTTTCTCCAGGAATCTCAAGAAAAAAATTGGTATACGCGCCATCTATTCGCATGAGCCTCGTACTGGTGCAGCAAGTGGTGGTCTAGCTTGCTCTGGCTATGGCTCTACCGTGATGGTGACTGCGGCCTGTGGGCTTGCTGCAGCCGCAGAGATTTTGAATCTCATCGCTATAAATCCTTAAGGGCATTCCCTGTAGGAAATTACTGATTCTCATGCAGTCAGTAATATTTTTTGCCCGCTATTAACCTTGATTTTGAAGGTCTTTTACACATTGCCCATTTACTTTTTAGTCATTTAGTTACTTTAGATATATTTCTCCTCTAGTGCATCTGCCACACACTCCCTAGACTTTGCTTCGTTGGCAAATCAGCCAACGACAAATCGAAAGGAGGTCTCTTTTGCAGACTGAACAAACAGGCTTAAAGCGTCATCTCAAAGTAAGGCATATTCGTTTGATGGCCCTAGGTTCAACGATTGGCGTTGGATTATTTCTAGGTTCGGCAAGCGCAATCAAAATTGCAGGGCCGTCGATTCTCTTGGGCTACTTGTTGGCAGGAATCGTGGCATTCATTGTGCTGCGGACTCTCGGAGAAATGGCAGTTCATGAGCCTGTGGCAGGATCATTTGCGGCTTATGCCAATACCTATGTAGGCCCGTTAGCAGGTTATATGGTGGGTTGGGGTTATTGGACCTATTGGATCGTCGTTGGCATTGCTGAAGTGACAGCAGTCGGAATCTATATGGCTATTTGGTTCCCTGAAACACCTCAATGGATTTGGGCACTTTCTTCTATTGTGATGATGGGCTTGATTAATCTCATCGCCGTTAAAGTTTTTGGCGAGTTTGAGTTCTGGTTTGCCTTGATCAAGGTGGTAGCGATTGTCGCCATGATCACGCTCGGCGGTTCGGTGATTTTATTTGGCTTTACCAATGACTGGCAGCCCATTGGCTTAAGCAATTTGTGGCAACACGGCGGCTTCTTTCCAAATGGCATCAGCGGCATGCTGCTCTCATTACAAATGGTGTTATTTGCTTATGTAGGCATAGAAATGATTGGACTTTCTGCTGGAGAGGCAGAGAACCCACGCAAAACCATTCCCATGGCAATTGATTCCTTGGCATGGCGTATCTTGATTTTTTATATGGGTGCGATCTTAGTCATTCTGGCCATCTTCCCTTGGAATGAGGTGGGTCAGCAGGGTAGTCCCTTTGTAGTGATGTTTGAACGCATTGGTTTACGGGAGGCAGCAGGCCTAATCAATTTCGTGGTGATTACTGCCGCGCTTTCATCATGCAATGCGGGCATCTTTAGCGGTGGTCGGCTTTTGTATGCACTGTCCAACAATGGCTATGCACCAGCACCGTTTGCAAAACTATCGAAGTATGGGGTTCCACATCGTGCGGTGATGGCAACCGTTGCAGTATGTATGACGGGTGTGGTGTTGAACTACTTCGTACCAGATAAAGCCTTCCAATACATTATGGCTGCGGTGACCTTTGTGGGTTTAATGGTCTGGATTGCCATCTTGTTTACCCAACTCAAATTCCGTAGGTCCTTAACAAAAGCCCAAGTAGCAGCATTAGCGTATCGCACTCCTTGGTATCCGTATTCCTCATGGTTTGCCTTGGCATTCATTTTCTTAGTTGTCGTGCTGTTGGGCTTTCATGAGGATGCACGGATGGCTTTGATAGTAGGCCCGTGTTTATTAGGGGTATATCTGGTGATGTTTTACCTCGTTGGATTGCAGCACAAGACTAAAACGAATCGTGAATTTAAATAAAAGGAGATAGCAATGATTATTGGCGTACCTCAAGAAATAAAAAATAATGAATTTCGGGTTGGCTTAACCCCAGGCAATGTGAGCGGTCTTTGTAGACAAGGACATTCTGTTTTATTACAACGTGGCGCAGGGGAGCAAATTGGTTTAACTGACGAGTCTTATCGAATTGCTGGCGCTACCTTGATTAATAGCGCTGCAGAAGTGTTTCAAAAGGCGGAGATGATTGTCAAAGTTAAAGAACCTCAAGCGCAAGAATGTGCCATGTTGCGAGAAGATCAGATCCTATTTACATATTTGCATCTCGCCCCAGACCCAAAACAAACCAAGGCCTTAATTGATTCTGGCGCTACTTGCATTGCTTATGAAACGGTTACCGCCATGAATGGGGCATTGCCATTACTGGCGCCGATGAGCGAAGTCGCAGGTCGAATGTCGATTCAGGCAGCCGCTTCCCATTTAGAAAAAACCCATGGTGGCTTGGGTGTGCTGATGGCTGGTGTGCCTGGAGTATCGCCTGCCAAGATTGTCATTCTAGGTGGTGGGGTGGTGGGCCGTAACGCTTTACAGATCGCTGTTGGGATGGGTGCTGATGTGTGTATCTTTGATCGGGATATCGATCGTTTGCGACAGATTGATCTGTTTTATGGCAATCGTGTCCGTACTTTCTATTCCGATAATTTGTTGATAGAGCAAGAAGTATGTGAAGCGGATGTTGTCATTGGGGCAGTACTTCTGCCTGGTGGTGCTGCACCGAAGTTGGTGACGCGTGCCATGGTGAAAAAGATGAAGCACGGCGCAGTGGTAGTAGATGTTGCGATTGATCAAGGCGGTTGCTTCGAAACCTCTAAACCTACAACGCACGCCGACCCTACATTTTTGGTTGACGGGGTCTTGCACTATTGCGTCGCCAATATGCCTGGAGCAGTAGCTAGAACTTCAACCTTTGCCTTAACAAATGCTACCTACCCCTTTGTTGAGGCTCTGGCAAATCGAGGCGTCATGCAGGCTTTATCAATAGACCATCACTTGCGTAATGGCCTAAGCGTTCATAAGGGAGTATTGACTTCAGAGCCAGTAGCACAAGCTCAACGGCTCGATTTTGTTTCAGCCGATGAGCTATTAGTGGCTTAGGTATTTAACTTAAGTCAGAGACCAAAGAGGCAAGCGTTTCAGGTGGGAGGGTTTGGACATGCATAGGGTAGCCCTTATGGTCGCAACCCACCATCATCTGGGCGCCTGCCTTTAAAGCTCTTTTCATATCCTCAGTGAGATCAAAGCGCATGAAATGGACTGCAGAAGTCTTTTCTGCAGTCGAGCGCTCTAAGTCTTCGTCAGCAACGGCATACACTCTAGCTTGGCCTTCTACTTCAATGAAGACTTGATGTTCAATCCCAACCAATTTAGCCAGCGCTACTTTGCGATCCGCTTCATTGGGGTACTCCAACATCATCGTGGCTTTGAAATTAGAGCCATCTGGTACTAGCGGGTTATAGGCATTCAGTTCATCCTGAATCCCATCTTCTTCATAAGTCTTCTCCACCCGCAGCATTTCTTGTATTTGATAACGCATCAAAAATTCATTCTCAAAAATCATCGTGAGATGATCACCAAGATGAACGGTGCGTAAACGACGCTCTTGAATTGCTTTCTCGCGGAAAGCGGGGCGCTCCTTGTGATATGCCTCAAGGCTTAATAGGCTATCGCGTGTAATTGTTCCCATACTTCAATAATTCCTTAATGTTGTTCTACTGATTGAGTTAATTAGAGACCGTATGCTTTAGCAAGCAGAGTCAGTGGATGAGCCAATTCCGATTTAGGTAAACCCAATTCCTCCATGCCTTGCTCTATATGGTGTCCTGCGAGCTGACAATCCGAGCTAATGTAGTTTGGCTCTTCTTCTGCCATGCGCCTAAATACTGGTTTACCAATCTTCATTGCCGTGTCATGAAATTCTTTCTTGACACCCCAAGTACCGGAGTGACCAGAGCAACGCTCCACCACATTCACTTCAGTGCCTGGTACTAGGCGAAGTGCTTCAGCCGTTTTTTGACCAACATTTTGTACTCGTGAATGACAAGCCATGTGATAACTCACGTGCCCCAACTCGTTTACAAATTCTTTTTTGAGTAAGCCATCTGAATTTCTGGCTACAAAATATTCGAAGGGGTCCCACATAGCATCTTTGACTAATTGGGTGTCAGCGCAATCTGGGAACATCAGAGGTAGCTCTTGCTTAAACATTAGAGTGCAAGAGGGTATTGGGGTCAAAATGGCATACCCTTCGCGGGCCAGCTTTGCTAACTTGGGAATATTCTTCTTTTTGTTTTCCGCTACAGACTCTAAATCACCTAACTCCAGCTTAGGCATACCGCAGCAAGCTTCCTTGTCTACTAATTCATAAGGAATCTGATTGTGTTTCAGAATCTTAATGAGATCTTGACCAATACCTGGTTCATTGTAATTAATGTAGCAAGTGGCATAGATCGCTACTTTGCCTGGCGTTTTCTTACCATCCACCACTGCCCATGCATCCGATTTCTGAGCAAGCTGTGGAAATGTCTTGGGTGCATATTCTGGAATCCATGCGTCCTTATCAACACCAAGTGCACCTTCCATCATGAGACGAGCTAAACCAGTTTTATTTACTGCATTCACGGCCTGAGTCACGATGGGAATGCCAGCAAAAGAACCTAACTTATCCGTAGAGGAAAGTAACTTGTCACGGAAAGTGGTTTTGTCATCTTTGAAGTTGACTGCTTTGGCACGCAACATTAAATGGGGGAAATCAATGTTCCATGGATGTGGGGGAACGTAAGGACATTTGGTCATATAGCAAACATCACAGAGGTAGCACTGATCCACCACTTTCTGATAATCCGCCTTATTAACCTGCTCCATCTCTAAATCTGGGGTGGCATCAACCAAATCAAATAAGGTTGGGAATGAACCGCAAAGGCTGACACAGCGGCGGCAGCCATGACAAAGATCAAATACGCGCTCCATTTCAGCTTCCAGATTGGTCTTGTCATAGAACTCGGGATTCTTCCAATCTAGGGGGTGGCGGGTTGGAGCCTCTAAACTACCTTCACGCGTTGTCATTTTTGTCCTCTATAACCTTGGTAAAGCATTGCTGCTGATATGCATGCTAGTGTAGGTCGATGGGGCTTAATAGCCAAATTGTATTAATTAACAATCTTGATAGTAAATACCTAAATTACTGAATTTATGGACCTTTCAGCCTTACTTCTCTCCACTGGTGTCGTCGCTTTAGCTGAAATGGGCGACAAAACCCAGCTACTTTCCCTAATGTTGGCTGCCCGCTATCCCAAGCAAGCCGGGGCCATCATTGCCGGAATCTTCATAGCCACGATCGCGAATCACGCCTGTGCCGCCCTAGTGGGGCATTGGCTGACTACTTTAGTCTCTCCAGATGTGATGCGCTGGATTTTAGGCCTCAGTTTTCTAGGGATCGGTCTCTGGCTTTTAGTGCCCGATCATATTGATGATGCTGCCGGTTCAAAAGTAGCAGATCGTGCCTTGCAAGTCTTTCTTCTTACGGTAGGTTTGTTCTTCTTGGCTGAGATGGGCGATAAGACGCAAATCGCCACGATCGCCCTAGGTGCTCGCTATGAAGATGTCTTCTCGGTTACTGTAGGCACCACATTGGGGATGATGTTGGCTAATGCACCAGCGGTTTGGATTGGGCAGAAATTTACTAAACGAATGCCGATTAAGTGGGTGCACGCCGTTGCTGCAGTGACGTTTATTGCTATCGGTGTTGCTACTTTGCTTTGGACTTAAGTAACGCCAGCATTCATGCACGCCACGACTTAAAATATCCAGATGAAAACTGATCTGCCGCTGAGCTTTCGTAGGCTCGAATACCATCCACCCGTTTATACCTTTGACCAAGTAGAGTTGGATATCGCCTTAAATCCTGCTCGCACCATTGTGAAGAGTCGGATTGAGGTCTTGCCTGGTAAGAGTTTTGAGGTGGGCGCGCCACTTGTCTTAGTGGGTCAAGAGCTTGAATTTGTGAGCTTGCGCATTAATGGCGAAGCGCATCGCCATTTTGAATTAACACCAGATTTTCTGACGATTCATTCATTACCAAATGAAGGTAAAGATAAATTTATCCTCGAGATAATTTGTGTTTGTGTGCCAGAGAAAAATACTTCTCTGATGGGTTTGTATGTTTCGAATGGAAACTTCTTCACCCAGTGTGAGGCTGAAGGTTTTAGAAAGATCACTTACTTTCTAGATCGCCCCGATGTGATGGCACGCTACCGCGTCACACTACGGGCGCTTGAGGCAGAGTGCCCAGTGCTGTTATCGAATGGCAATTTATTAAAAACTGAAAAATTACCAAACGGCTGGCACAGCGCTACTTGGGAAGACCCTTTTCCGAAACCATCCTATTTATTTGCATTGGTAGCAGGCAAGCTAGAGTGTATTGAGGAAACCATTACCACTAGCAGTGGCGCTAAGAAGCTATTACAGATTTGGGTTGAACCCCACGATCTTCTAAAGACTCGCCATGCGATGGATTCACTCATTGCCTCGATTCATTGGGATGAAAAACGCTTTGGCTTAGAGTTGGACTTGGAGCGTTTCATGATTGTGGCAGTGAGCGATTTCAATATGGGCGCCATGGAGAATAAGGGATTGAACATTTTCAATACCAAGTACGTGCTCGCTCAAGCAGAAACTGCTACGGATGCAGACTTTGCCAATATTGAGAGCGTGGTTGCCCATGAGTATTTTCATAACTGGACCGGTAATCGTGTAACTTGCCAGGATTGGTTTCAGTTATCCCTCAAAGAAGGTTTAACCGTATTTAGAGATCAAGAGTTTTCTGCAGATCAGATGGGCAGTGAATCGGGCAGGGCAGTAAAGCGGATTGAGGATGTGAGATTACTGCGTCAACTGCAATTTCCAGAAGATGCAGGTCCAATGGCTCACCCAATTCGTCCAGACGAATATCAAGAAATCAATAACTTCTATACCGTAACGGTGTATGAGAAGGGCTCAGAAGTGGTGCGGATGTATCAAACTTTGCTTGGCAAAGTTGGTTTCCGTAAGGGCATGGATTTATATTTCAAGCGCCATGATGGTCAAGCCGTTACTTGTGATGATTTCTTAATGGCCATGTCAGATGCGAACGGTAAAGACCTCACCCAGTTTAAGAATTGGTATAGCCAAGCAGCTACCCCTCGAGTGAAGGTGCGAGAATATTACGATGCCGCAAAAAAACAATATCAAATCACCTTAAGTCAAACTTGCGCTCCCAGTCCTGGTCAGCCGGAGAAAAAGCCTTTTCATATCCCGTTGAAAATGCGCTTGATTACCAAGTCCAATGATCAAGTGGAGCAATTGCTAGAGCTCACACAGGCAAGCCAAACATGGACCTTTGACAACATTAGCGAACGTCCAGTGCTTTCAATTAATCGGGATTTCTCAGCCCCAATCAATTTAGACTTTGAGCAAAGTGAAGCAGACTTATTAACCCTATTCTCAAGCGATGATGATCCATTTAATCGCTGGGAGGCGGGTCAAAAACTGGCTATGCAAATGATTTTGAATCATCGTTTACCTGATAAGTTACTCATTCAGGCATACCGTGAGCTCTTAGCGGATGCTGACTTAGATCCTGCTTTTAAAGAGCTTGCGTTAACACTTCCTGCTGAGTCCTACCTGTATGAGCAGTGCGCTAGTGTAGATCCACAAAAAATCTTTACAGCACGTCGCGCCTTCCGCCGTGAAGTCGCTAAGCAATTGCAGCTCGAGTGGGCAGCCTTGTATCAACAAATGCAAACTCCGGGACCATTTAAGTCTGATGCCATAAGTGCAGGCAAGCGGGGTCTAAAAAATTTAGCCCTTAATATGCTGCTTGAGGCTAATGGTGCAGTTTGGGCCCCGATGGCGGCCAATCAATTTCAGATTGCTGACAACATGACGGATCGCTACGCTGCTCTGGCTGCATTGGTGACTCATGGTGCCAAAGAAGCTAAGCAATGTCTGATTGATTTCTACAACCACTTTGCAAAAGATGCCCTGGTCATTGATAAGTGGTTTGGATTGCAATCCAGTCGGCCACCAGTCGATGGCCTTGAAACTACCTTGAGTGATGTAAAGCGCTTACGCGAGCATCCCGCATTTAAATTGAACAACCCAAATCGGGTACGCAGTGTGATTCATTCTTTCTGCGCTAATAGTCCAGCAAGTTTTCATCAGGTGGATGGCAGTGGTTATGAGTTTTGGGCTGATAGCGTGCTTGCTTTAGATCCCGTTAATCCGCAAATAGCCGCACGTTTGGCTAGGGCCTTAGATCGCTGGCGTTTATTTGCCCAACCCTATCAAGATCAAATGAAGACCGCCTTAGAGCGTGTAGCAGCTAGCTCGACCCTATCTCCAGACGTGCGTGAAGTAGTAGGAAAAGCGCTGGGAAATTAAGACCATAGAAGTCGAAACACTCAATGAAATTGATGGTTGTAGGAAATGCCTAATTGAGTTGCAAGACTTTCTAGAGGTTTGTCTAAAGTCCAAATGAGGGCGTTTTCCGACAGCAGGGTGGAGGCTAGAAGTGATACATCAATTGCTCCACAGCCAGATTCATAGAGTTGATGTTTTTCAATGAACTCTAGAGTTTCGTCTGGAGTGGCAACGGTTGCTTGCTGCAATTTTTTGAGATAGCCCAATGTGTTCGTTCTTGGGGATGGCGGTGATCCACAGGCCAATTCCAGCAAAACTAATGGGTGACAGAGTATCTGGTCATTCGCCAATAGGGCCTCAAATGAAGCATTCGATTTTCTAAAGTGAGCAACCCATACAGAGGTATCCACTAAAACCATTGTCATTGTTATTGACCACTCTTTGGTCTGCGACGCGGAATATTCTTCATTTGGGGAGATTTACCACCCAAAGATGCCAATCGCTTAGCAACCTGAACTCGAATAAAAACATTCATTGCTTCACGAAAAAGATCTGTTTTATCCATTCCTGGATCAGCGAGATCTAAGCCTCTCTGATACAGGTCATCGTCTATGGTGACAGTGGTTCTCATATCTTATCCTCATCAATAATGATGCATTATAGCATCTAAATAATCATCAAATAGGATGAGTTGTCTGATAAGAAGATGGTAAATAGGTCATTTTTTGCGGGAAAAAGATTGTTTTTAAGAATGCAGTTGAGAACAGGGCAAAATAGAGTCTTCAAGTATGTCATTGGCATCCACAATCGGAGAAAAACCTTTGTCCTCTAGCGCTAATACCAATTTCAAGCAATATTTAGGAAATACAAAGCCGAAGGGCGCAGCTATACCTGCAGGTCTGCAAGAGGTATTGCTGGCAGTCGTGAATACTTGTTCTGATTTGAGCCATGAAGTAGCGCAGGGGGCATTGATTGGTTTGTTGGGTTCAGCAGGTAGCGGCAATGTTCAGGGCGAAGTACAGCAAAAATTAGACATCATCGCCAACGATAAATTGATTGATGGCGTGAAGGACTGCAAAGCGCTTGCTGGGCTAGCTTCTGAGGAAATGGAATTACCAGTCCCAGTTCAGGGTACTGGTGATTACCTCCTTTTATTTGATCCACTCGATGGTTCATCGAATATTGATGTGAATGTCTCCATTGGGACTATTTTTTCTATCTTGAAAAAGCAAGCACCTCAAGCACCTTTGCAAACGGCGGATTTCTTGTTGTCAGGTCGTCACCAGGTCGCTGCAGGTTACGTGGTCTATGGTCCACAGACTACGATGGCCTTAACCTTAGGTGATGGCGTGGTGATGTTTACCTTGAATAAAGTCACCGGAGAATTTGTATTAATCAATGACGCAGTCACCATTGCGCATTCAACCAAAGAATTTGCAATCAATATGTCAAATATGCGCCACTGGGCTGATCCAGTACGACGCTATGTAGAAGAGTGTTTAGCGGGGACAAGTGGTGCTCGCGATAAAGATTTCAATATGCGTTGGATTGCTTCGATGGTTGCCGATGTGCATCGCGTACTATCCCGTGGTGGTGTTTTCATGTACCCCTGGGATCAACGTGAACCTCATAAGCCCGGTAAATTGCGTTTGATGTATGAGGCTAATCCAATGAGTTTCTTAGTAGAGCAGGCAGGCGGGGCCTCTACTAACGGAAATGAATTAATTATGGATTTACAGCCAACGGATTTGCATGAGCGTGTTTCGATCATGCTGGGCTCTAAAGAGGAAATTGATCGCCTCCAGCATTACCACTCTTAAGGCCTGACCTTTTCCTTGAGATAGGCAAGTGACTCTTCTACTTGGTCAATAAGAATGAGGCAGATATCGCCGGCAGCAATGTCATTTAGGGCGGTATCAATAGCTAAAAACTCCCCATGAATTTCTTTCACTTGCTTCGCCTTGGTTGCACCCACCAGCCCTTCTTGCAATAGCTTTAAAACCTCACCATCCTCACGCCCACGTTGGCAGGCATCTTGATACAAGATGATATTGTCAAAAGAGTTACCTAGGATGCGAGTCAGATCACGAATATCTTCATCACGACGATCACCGGCACCACTAATCACCACGTGACTTTTATTGGGCTTCATGGCCTGGATTGCGCTAGCTAATGCGCGCATGGCATCGGGATTATGGCCATAGTCAGCAATAACCGTTGCGCCATTGTGCTGGAACTGATTAAAGCGACCCGGCACCGCATTGGCAGTGCTTTCAAAGCTGTGAAGTCCACGGGCAATCTTTTCCGCATCAAGGCCCAGTGCCCACGCTGCACCGATTGCAGCCATGGCATTTTCAACTTGAAAACCGAGAACGCCATTCTGAGTCAGCGGAATTTCGCTAACAGGGAAGCGATACATTACCCGTGAACCCTTAGAGGCAACGATATAAGCACCATCAAAGTAGATCACTTTTTTATTTTTAGCGCGATGTGCTGCAATCACTGGATGATGTTGGTTCTGGGCAAAGAAAATCACCCGACCAGAGCATTTATCACCCATTTTCACCACAATAGGATCGGTAGCATTAAGAACGGCAGCACCCGTGGGTGCTACGTTTTGTACGATTACCCGCTTGAGAATCGCCAAATCTTCAACGCTGGTGATGTAGTTCAAACCGAGGTGATCGCCTTCACCAATATTGGTAACGACGGCGACTTCACAGCGATCAAAGCCCAGACCTTCGCGCAACATGCCGCCACGAGCAGTTTCTAAAACTGCAGCATCCACATCGGGATGCATTAATACATTGCGAGCGCTCTTAGGGCCGCTGCAATCGCCAGAATCAATTAAGCGATGGTTGATATAAACACCATCTGTAGTGGTCATGCCTACTCGCAGACCAGTCTCATCCAATAAATGAGAAATCAAACGTACGGTCGTCGTTTTGCCATTGGTGCCAGTAACGGCAACTACCGGAATACGGCCATCTTCACCCAGGGGGAACATCATATTGACAATATCTTCGCCAACTGGGCGACTCTTGCCGTAGGATGGCTTGAGATGCATACGCAAACCAGGAGCAGCATTGACTTCAACAATGCCACCACCTTGTAGCTCAAGTGGTTTGTAGATGGCCTCACACAAGATGTCGACACCGGCAATATCGAGACCAATCATTTGCGCGGCAGCAACCGCACTAGCTGCTACATCGGGATGCACATCATCCGTAACATCAGTAGCAGTTCCACCAGTGCTGAGATTGGCGTTGTTGCGTAGCAAAACCCGTTCGCCTGTTTTGGGAACGTATTGAGGTGTGAGTCCAGAGCCTGCTAAATGGGCGAGAGCAATGTCATCAAAACGAATTTTGGTTAAAGCTGTCGCGTGACCGTCACCCCGCAGTGGATTTTTATTTTCCATTTCTACGAGTTCCGCAATAGTGCGCGAACCATCACCAACCACTTGAGCAGGCTCACGGCGTGCAGCAGCGGATAAGCGGTTACCTACGACCAGTAAGCGATAGTCTGCGCCTGGTAAATAGCGCTCGACGATAGTTTCACGTCCAAATACTTGGGTCACTTCAAAGCCAGCACGAACCGCTTCTTCGGTTTGGATGTTAGCGACCACACCTTTACCCTGATTACCATCTTTTGGCTTCAGAACAATAGGGCCGCCAATTTTTTGAGCAGCACGCCATGCGTCATCTGCTGTAGTAACAACTTCGCCGATGGGGACCGATACACCTGCGGCAGCTAATAAGTTTTTAGTGAGTTCTTTATCTTGCGCAATCGCTTCGGCAATAGCACTGGTGTCGCTAGTTTCTGCTGCTTGAATACGCTTTTGTTTGCTACCCCAGCCAAACTGCACCATACTGCCTTCAGTCATGCGGCGGTAAGGGATATTGCGCTGTACAGCAGCATCCACAATCGAGCCAGTGCTTGGACCAAGGCGCACATCTTCATAAAGGGCGTCTAATTCAGAGAGGGCAGCAGCGAGATCAAAAGGAGCGTCATTCAGTGTGGCTTGAATAAGAGCAAAGCCGAAGTCAAAGGCCATGCGTCCAACAACCTCTTCAATATACTCAACTACCACTTGGTAAACGCCAACATCAATCGTTTGCACCGTACGGCTAAAGGTAACGGGACATCCTGCTTGGGCTTGCAAGCCTAGAGCGGCATGTTCTAGAGCATGCGCTAGGGAAAGAACTTCATTGTGTCCACCACGACGCATGCTACCGAGCTGCGGAAAGCGTTCGCGAATTTTGGTTTCAAATTGGGGAATTAAATCAATGGAGCGCTCAGACTCATCACAAGAAACGATTGCTTCTAAGGCGGTGTGCCGGCTCCATAAATTTGGGCCACGTAGCATGCGAATACGGGTGATTTCCAATTAAACCCCTGTTGCCATGGTGAGATCTGGGGCAAATGTTTCTGCGCCAGCTTCAATCACATTAAATGGTATTTCTAAAGCCCAAGCTGCTGCAATTGCTGCACCCAGGTTCATGCCTTTCCATGGAGCGCTAGTATCAGGTTCTGAATGACGTGGAACGGGAATGGATTTCTGATCATGCCTGCCAGACTTGAGTGTGATTTGTTGTTTACCAACCATCACTGCACGACCACCATTTTGTAGATGGGTTTTCACAACTTCAGAATCAGGATCTTCAGTGAAGAAGATCACTTGACCGTCACAGAGTTCCGCCATCTGCACACACATTGGATCATCCGCGTTCAAAACCCCGACGCCATTTGGCAGAACTACATCAATTTGGGTACGCACAACGCTAAAGACTTGATCTTCGTCATAGATGGCATATTGAGGAAAATTTGCTTTAGGGTCGACATTGATGACAACGCCTACCTGGCAGCGATCGTAAGCCAAGCCTTCAATTAGCATAGAGAGGTGATTATTTTCAATGACCACTGCTTCTACTGCGCGGTTTAATAAAGTACGACGAGCATTTTCCCAATTCGATGCGTTGGTATTGGGAATTGCACGATTACCAAAGTACAAACCTTTACTACAAGACAAACCAACATAGACATTGGTCAGGCGTAAGAAGTGTGCAATCATTTCTGCAACCGGCGTTTTACCACTTTCTCCACAAATGCCTACTACCGGAATCCGGAAGTCAGTTCCAGCAGGAAAGAGGTGATTGGCAATCTCTTTGCCAACGGGTTGTGGCTTGCCACTAGCTGGTTTTAGGTGCATCAAGAGGCCTGGCCCGGCATTGACTTCAACGATGGCTGCATTTTGTTCTGCAAGTGGACGACTAATATCTTGTGCAACTAAATCCACACCAGCGATTTCGAGGCCAACCACACGGGCAGCTAAAGCCACTTGGCTTGCCACATCAGGATGGACTAGGTCGGTGACATCAAAAGCCACATTACCGTTGCTTTGAATGAGTACTTTGTGATCTAGTGCTGGGATGCTGTCACCAGTGAGTTTTTGTCGTGCAAGCTCAAGCTCTACTGCTGAATCAATGCGTACAGGATTCAGAGGATGCTCCTCTGCAGTACCGCGACGTGGATCTGAATTAATTTGAATCTGAATCAATTCATAAACAGTATGCTTGCCATCGCCAGTGACCCAAACGGTTTCACCTTTAGCAGCAGCAACCACTTTATTGCCGACTACAAGTAAGCGATGCTCATCACCAATGATATGGCGTTCAACTAAAACTTCACTGCCCTCATCAATGGCTACCGCATAAGCAGCTTCAATTTCTTGTTGGGTATAGAGGTTGATAAAGACGCCGCGACCATGATTGCCGTCGATTGGTTTGACAACGACCGGCAAACCGATATCTTGAGCTGCTTCCCAGGCGTCATCTGGGCTAGTAACCGTTCTCCCTTCAGGAGTAGGAACGCCAGCACTGCGTAACAAACTCTTGGTTAAATCTTTGTCTCTTGAAATGGTTTCAGCAATTGCGCTAGTCTGATCAGTCTCGGCAGTCCAGATGCGACGTTGTTTGGCCCCATAACCTAGTTGCACTAGATTACCTTCGGATAATCGAATCGAAGGAATGCCGCGCTCTTCGGCAGCATTGACGATGCAAGCAGTGCTTGGTCCAAGCAACAGATCATCACCAAGATCGCGAAGATTTTCAATAATGTGTTGAACTTCAGCAACGCAGTCTTTGTTGTCTTGCGCTAAAGCCAAGTACAGATCACGTGCATATTTAAGGGCAGTCAGAGTGACCTCTTCATTGATGGCGCTCACCATCACTTTGTATACGCCGCGACGATCCCCGTCCCTCGCTTTACCAAAACCACCAGGAATACCTGCTAAGTTTTGTAGCTCAAGGGTGAGGTGTTCCAGAATATGTGCTGGCCAGGTGCCCTCTTCGACACGCTTTAAGAAACCACCGGTTTCCCCGTAGCTGCAACGGTGTTCAACGAGGCTGGGGAGGGCTTTGACTAGTCGGGCATAAAAGCCTGGAATGAGGTTTGAGGGATAGTCCTCTAAATCGCCAATATCAAGCCAAACCTCAATCACGGGATGGTAAGTCCACATATTCGGCCCACGGAGATGCTTAACGCTCAGAATCTCGATGGATTTATCTAGTAATTGGGGCATGTATGGGGTGTTGCGAGGTTCAGTGCCAGGGTTTGGCGATGAGGCGTCAGACGGTCTCTCTGTTTCTAGTTGTTATTTAAAACTCACAAAATTAGCAAAAATACATAAAAAGGCTTAGTTAACCAATTTAACGGATCTCAGGGCCCTAAAGTTGACAGGAGCTATAAATCTTAAAAATCTAGCTCCACTATACTTTTAAGATCAATGAAGCCTGAAATCCTCCCTTTCGCCCCCAGCTTGCCAAGTGATTGGCAGCCTATTTTAGAGGGTACAAATTCTCCAGTTCGCAGCTTAGACGCTTTGCTAGCATGGGCTGAGTTGGATTTGGGTGATGATCTGCGCTTTGAAAAAAGCCTGCTTCTACTCACCGAAGATGGTCTATTTTGGACGGACGGTCTGCAGTTTCAGTCCTGGGTGCTTGGCCAAGATGAACGTCTCGTGCACGGCGATCATGCTGGGGTAGGTCATTTAAAACTAGAAACTGCAGAATCTTTGCTGAGAACTTGGTACTTCACCTTAGCCGTGAATCCTCAAGTGCTGCGTTTGCAGTTGAGTTTTAAACAACTCACCTGCGGTGAGGAGCAAAGCCAAGGGGAGGTGAGTGAATACGATAAACAGGTTTGTCCAGTTTGCTTAAGTCCAAAACCCGCTAATTCAGATTCCTGCCCTACTTGTGATCCTGAAGAGGATGCCCCGCCTTCCACTTGGACATTATTGAAGTTGTGGCGTTTTGCAAAGCCGTACAAAAAACAGCTGGCTTTAGGATTTGTATTGACCCTGTTATCCACTGGCGCAACCTTGATCCCCCCGTATCTCACAATGCCGCTGATGGACCATGTTTTGATTCCATACGAAAAAGGTAACCCAATTGATTTTCATTTGGCGAGCATGTATTTGCTGGCGCTCTTTGGTGCAGCCATCGTTGCATGGGCTTTAGGTTGGTGGAAAACCTATCTACTTGCTTTAGTGAGTGAACGCATTGGTGCTGATTTACGGAATACGACGTTTGAGCATTTGCTCAAACTTTCTCTGGAATATTTTGGTGGAAAACGAACGGGTGACTTGATTGCCCGTATTGGTGCGGAGACTGATCGGATCTGCGTATTTTTGTCACTGTATGCCTTGGATTTTGCGACGGATGTATTGATGATCACCATGACTGCAGCAATCTTGGTATCCATAGATCCCTTGCTTGCCATAGTCACTCTGGCACCGTTGCCATTTATCGTGTGGATGATTCATGTTGTACGGGATCGCTTGCGTTTTGGCTTTGAGAAGATTGATCGTATTTGGTCCGAAGTGACTAATATCTTGGCGGATACTATCCCCGGCATCCGCGTAGTGAAAGCGTTTGCACAAGAAGATCGTGAGCTCAAACGATTTGTCGATTCGAATAAACATAATTTACAAATCAATGATCGTGTGAATCGGGTGTGGGGATTATTTTCTCCTACTGTTACCTTGCTTACTGAAACGGGTTTATTGGTTGTTTGGGGTTTTGGTATTTGGCAGGTCGCTCATCAAAAGGTCACTGTTGGTGTATTGATTGCCTTTCTTGCTTACATTGGCCGCTTCTATATCCGTTTAGATTCGATGAGCCGCATCGTGTCTCATACGCAAAAAGCAGCAGCAGGTGCCAAGCGTATTTTTGACATCTTGGATCATGTGTCCAGTGTCCCAGAGCCAATCAATCCGGCCCCATTAGGTGTAGTGAAGGGCCGCATCTCCTTGCGTGGCGTGGGTTTCCGCTATGGGAATCGGGCAGTCTCCAAAGGGATTGATTTAGACATTGCACCTGGCGAAATGATTGGCTTAGTAGGGCATAGCGGATCTGGCAAGAGCACCTTAGTCAACCTCATTTGTCGTTTCTATGATGTGAGCTCAGGTGCCATTTCTCTGGATGGGCGTGATATTCGCAGTATCGGTATTGCGGACTACCGTAAGTGCATTGGTTTAGTGTTGCAAGAACCGTTTTTATTCTTTGGCACAATTGCTGAGAATATTGCTTACGGCAAGCCTCACGCCACCCGTGAAGAAATTATTGAAGCCGCACGCGCAGCCCACGCCCATGAATTTATTCTTCGCCTTCCGCTTGGATATGACTCTTTAGTGGGTGAGCGTGGCCAATCTTTATCTGGTGGTGAGCGTCAACGTATCTCTATAGCACGTGCACTCTTAATTAACCCAAGCATCTTAATTTTGGATGAAGCCACTTCTTCAGTGGATACCACGACTGAAAAAGAAATCCAGCGGGCATTGGATAACTTAGTTAAAGGGCGTACTACGATTGCCATTGCACACCGTCTTTCTACCCTCCGAAAGGCTGACCGCCTTGTAGTACTTGATAAAGGCGAGATTGTGGAGATTGGTTCACATGAGCAACTCATGGAAGCTCAAGGCGCTTATTACACCCTATATCAGGCCCAGTTACGCCATGCTGCAGAGTTAGTTGAAGGTGGCGCTATTGGTGAGAGCCTCGAAGAGCAGCAAGAAGAAAAGCAGGAAGAAAAATTAGAAGTTATTGCCAAGGAAGTCGGGGGAGGGGTATGAGTCAAACTCAACAACTAGAGCGCGACACCTTGGGGCGCCTAATTTTTATTGATGCTAAAGGCAATCGTCATATCGGCGTGCATCCTGTGAGAGCATTTCCAATTACTGCCCCTGGTGCTGGCATAGGCATCATGGATCAATCTGGTAAAGAGCTTTGTTGGTATTCAGACGAAGCGGTGATTTCGCAGGCAGACCTCGCATTAATAGAAGAAGAATTGGCTGCGCGGGAATTTATGCCGGTGATTGAAAAAATTACTAAGGTATCTACATTTGCTACGCCAAGTATTTGGGATATCGAAACAGATCGCGGCCCAACACGCATTCGCCTTAAAGCTGAAGAAGATATCCGGAGGATCGCTGGCAATACTTTGTTGATTGCGGATTCCAATGGTTTGCAGTTCTTGATTAAAGACTCAACCCAATTGGATAAGGTGAGCAAGAAGTTGCTTGATCGATTCCGCTAGAATGACTTTTGAGTTGCCGCTTTAGCTCAGTTGGTAGAGCAGTTCATTCGTAATGAAAAGGTCGCCAGTTCGATTCCGGCAAGCGGCACCAGATACTAGGGTTAATACCTATAACCTTCCGATGGATTGATTGCATTTTCGAGAATGAGTAACTATTTTTGCTGTGCGCATTTTTTGTGCATTAAATGCGGTTTTTACCTTCAGATGAAAGTACACTGACTACTGTCTTTGGCTTGATTTATCGGGGTTTCTACTAGGTTGTAGAGACACTTGTGAATCGATTTTGAAATTATTGATGGTAGTCAAGTCCTAACAGCCCATCTTGTTTAAAAATCACACTCACATAAAAAGCCAAAGTTAAATTGGCAAACCATTTTTGGAGACCTTTGATTATGAAGATGAAGTTAAAAGGGGCATTGATTTCCACCGCATTAGCCCTCGGTGTCGCTGGTGTTTCACCTGCATTTGCTGCATGGGAACCAACTAAACCCGTTGAGTTCATTATCCCTGCTGGCCCTGGCGGCGGTGCTGACCAAATGGCGCGCATGATCCAAGGCATCATCACCAAAAATAATTTAATGAAACAGGCCATCATCCCGGTTAACAAAGGTGCTGGTGCTGGTGCCGAAGGTTTCTTGGCAATGAAAGAGGCGAAGGGCGATCCAAATAAGATTGTGATCACACTTTCCAATTTGTTTACAACTCCATTGGCAACTGGTGTTCCATTTAACTGGCAAGACATCACACCAGTAGCAATGTTGGCACTTGATCAATTCGTGTTGTGGGACAACTCAGACAAGCCTTATAAGACTGCCAAAGAATATATCGATGCCGCTAAAGCAGCAGGCCCAGGTAAGTTCAAGATGGGTGGTACTGGTTCTAAGTCTGAAGACCAGATCATTACCGTAGCGATTGAAAAAGCCACCGGTGCGAAGTTTACTTACATCCCATTCAAAGGGGGTGGCGACGTTGCTGTTCAGCTCGTTGGTAATCACATTGACTCTTCTGTGAATAATCCAATTGAAGCGGTGGCCCAATGGCGTGCTAATAAATTACGTGCCTTGTGCGTATTTGATGACACACGTATGCCTTACAAAGAAAAGGTGACCGATACTCAATCATGGTATGACATCCCAACTTGTAAAGAAGCGGGCGTTTCAACTGACTACGTGATGTTGCGCGGTATTTTCATGGCACCAGGCGTTACTCAAGAACAAGTTGATTTCTATGTTGAGTTGTTCAAAAAAGTACGTGCGACTCCAGAGTGGAAAAAGTTCATGGCTGATGGTGCATTCAATCAGACATTTATGTCTGGTAAAGAGTTTAGAAACTGGTTGACATTGAATGAAGCGCTCCACAAGCAATTGATGGCAGAGGCAGGATTCTTGGCTAAGTAATTAGCCAGAAACGAGATAGGACCTCCAATAGGGGGTCCTATTTTTTAAGTAGGTGTATTAATTAACTTTTTAATGAACAAAAAACATGTCTGAACATACAAATAATTCAAACGAAGACTCAGTAATCAGCGTAAGAGCAATGGATATGATTACCGCTATCTTGTTCTTAGTTGTGGGTCTGGTAGTGATGGTGGGCAGCCTGAAGTTAGGTGCTAGCTGGGGTAGTGATGGCCCTGAGGCAGGGTACTTCCCTTTCTATATTAGCTTGATCATCATGCTCTCGAGCACAGTAACCCTATATCAAGCAGCAATCGTTGATAAGAAAAAGAAAACAGAATCATTTGTTGATAGAGAGTCTTTTAAACAAGTGATGGCCGTCTTGTTGCCAGCAATTGTTTTTGTTCTCGGTGTGCAATTAATTGGCATTTATGTTTCTTCCGTTTTTTACATCGCCATCTTCATGATTTGGCTTGGTAAATACCCGATTTGGAAAGCCATTGCAGTATCAGTTGGGGTGAGCGTTGCCCTGTACCTCATGTTCGAGTTCTGGTTCCAGGTTCCATTGCCACATGGCTCATGGTTTAACCCGCTCGAGTTTGTTGGTGTGAACTAAAAAATACAATTAAAAAAGATTAAAAAAGGAGTTCAAGTTGGAAGAAATTAGCGCTCTATTCAACGGCTTTGCTGTTGCAATGACCCCATTTAACCTACTGCTGATGTTGGTAGGCGTAACGCTTGGTGTGATTATTGGCGTATTGCCAGGTCTTGGTGGTGCAAACGGAATTGCAATTCTGCTGCCATTGACTTTTACAATGCCGCCAACTTCAGCCATCATCATGCTCTCTTGTATTTACTGGGGTGCATTATTCGGCGGAGCGATTACATCCATCCTCTTTAATATTCCAGGTGAGCCCTGGTCGGTTGCCACAACCTTTGATGGTTACCCGATGGCTCGCAATGGTAAAGCAGGCGAGGCTTTAACTACGGCATTCACCTCTTCATTCGTAGGTGCGTTCTTTGCGATTGTGATGATTACCTTCTTGGCGCCATTGGTTGCCAAGTTCGCATTGCAGTTTGGTCCGCCAGAGTTCTTCTCGGTGTACTTACTCACCTTCTGTAGTTTTGTGGGGATGAATAAGGGGTCGCCATTTAAAACGATTTCAGCGATGATGCTGGGCTTTGCTCTGGCTACTGTCGGTATGGATACTGTCACTGGTCAACTGCGTTTAACTTTTGGTAACCCAGAGTTGATGCGTGGTTTTGACTTCTTGATCGCCGTGATCGGTTTGTTTGGTATTGGTGAGATTCTGCTTTCAATGGAAGAGGGCCTTGCATTCCAAGGTGCTGCTGCCAAGATTCGCGGTAAGGTAGTTTGGGAAACTTGGAAGCAGTTGCCAACATATTGGGCTACTTCATTGCGTAGTTGTTTGATTGGCTGCTGGATGGGCATCACTCCTGGTGGCGCTACTCCTGCCTCCTTCATGGCCTATGGTGTCGCTAAGCGCGTATCCAAAGAGGGCGATAAGTTTGGTACCGGAAAAATGGAAGGGATTGTTGCCCCAGAAACTGCGGCCCACGCTGCAGGTACGGCTGCACTTCTACCAATGTTGTCCTTAGGCATCCCCGGGTCACCAACGGCAGCAGTATTGCTTGGTGGTTTATTGATCTGGGGTTTGCAACCAGGTCCATTACTCTTCGTTGAGAAGCCAGACTTCGTTTGGGGTTTAATTGCCAGTATGTATTTGGGTAACTTGGCCGGCTTGTTTGTAGTATTAACTTGCGTGCCACTATTTGCCTCCATCCTGAGAATTCCGTTCTCGATCATTGCGCCAGTCATTATTGTGATTTGTGCTGTAGGGGCTTATACCGTGCACAACGCGACATTTGACGTTTGGTTGATGTTGGGCTTTGGTGTGCTGGGTTATCTCTTTAAGAAGCTGGACTACCCCATGGCGCCGATGGTCTTGGCCTTGGTATTGGGTGACCGCGCAGAAGATTCCTTCCGTCAGTCAATGTTGATCTCACAAGGAAGCTTGGATGTGTTCTTCTCTAACTACTTAGTAGCTGGTATCTCCACCATAGCGATGTTGCTCTTATTCTGGCCATTAATTGGGAAGTTGATTGGTAAGAAAAAGGTAGCTGCTGCATAAAGTTTGGCTGGTCAAAAGCCAGTTAGTTCTAGTTAAAAAGGGGCGCAAGCCCCTTTTTATATTCCAAAGGAAAAAATCCGATAAAATTCCCCAATCATGAATTTCCGCAAAAACCACCTCACTCACTGGATTGCTGCTTTAGCAATCGCAATGAGTGCACTAGCGCCAGCAGTTTCTCAAGCGGTATCGCTTGCCAAACATGGCCAAGGTTTTGCAATGGAGATTTGCTCCACTAGTGGCGCTAAGATCCAAATCCATATTCAGGGCGATGAGCTAGAAGTAGCTGATCAAGCTCAACCTTGTCCTTATTGCGTAGCCCAATCCAGTATTGCCCCAGCATTCAATACCAATCTCACCTTTGCAGCGCCAAACTCTTTTGCGTTGCTTCCAAAACTCTTTTATCAATCTCCTAAACCTCTTACTGTTTGGGTAACACCTCCCTCAGCCGCTCCTCCTACACAAGCCTAAGAAATCTTTAGGGCATAGCCTAGCTATGTAATTGGTAACGAATGAAAAGTTACCGTCTTGCTGTGTGGAGAGAAAATGTTGTTTCATAAGAAGAAAATTAGTGCATGCATCAGCTTGTTATTTGGATCTATTCTGAGTGGGGCAAGTGCTCAAGCTCAAATTGCACCGCCGCCTGACTATGATCAGAAACTCAGTAACGTGGTGGTTAGTGCAACTCGTTCCGGCACGCCCTTGGATGAGATTCCACTCAATACGACCATCTTAACTAAAGAAGCGCTGGAGATTGCACCAGATCAAACGATTGATCAGGTATTAAAAAATGTCCCCGGTGTGATACTCAATGACACGCCGTACTATCAAAAAGATCCCACTGGGCAAAGTATTAACGTGCGCGGTCTTGGTAACGCGAGAACACTTGTTTTAATTGATGGCCTACCTGCTAATGATGCTTTTTATGGCACAGTGCAGTGGAATCTGGTACCCATGTCATCTATTGATTCCGTTGAATTCATTCGTGGCGGCGTCTCAAGTCTGTGGGGTAACTACGGCATGGGGGGTGTAATCAATATTAAGACTAAGACACCAACCAATAGTCAGCAGGAAGTTTCTGCCACTACTGGATCGTATGGCACAAGCAATGTAGCGGCATCAAAAGATTTAGTGGCTTCAGAAGCTTTACATCTGAGATTTTCAGCCGATTATTTTGCTACTGATGGATACCAAAATATTGCTACGATTTCTCCTGGATCGCCTGCGAATATTAAAAATGGTCAAGGTAACTCCAGCTCTCATAACTCCAATATGAGGTTACAGGGCTACTTCAAAGCTAGTCCTGATACCAATGGATTCTTTCGTGTTGGCTATCACACGATGTCAGACTTATCATCTGGGTATGCCTTTGCGACCAATATCATGCAAGAGACTGATGTGGCGGGCGGTGTCACTACGCGACTCGATGACAAAGCCAAAGTAGACGTCAATTTCTTCTATGAGAAGACTGGCTTTAACAAGCAAAATGGATCAACCACTTCTGCTACAGGCTCGAATCCCAAAAACTATCCTTATATCAATGCGAACTATAAGGATCCCTATAGTACGGTTGGCGCCTCTGCTCAATACACTAAAGAAGTAACAGGATTAATCGATCAATATATTGTGGCTGTTGATGCGCGCAATATCGCAGGATCAAATCAAACTAATAACCTCAATACTGGCGGACGTGTAACCGCGGTCAATTATGGTCAAGGTCAGCAATCTTTTTATGGTTTGCTAGGTGAGATAAAGTCCAGGGCTAATTTAATTCCGCTTGAGACCACTTTATCGGCGCGCGTAGATCAGTGGATTAGCCAAACCCCAACTTCCTATAATGCGGGCAGTAGTGGTACGCCGATTTATGGAAATGTCCCAAACCAAAGTAAGACCCTGTTTAGCCCAACTCTAGGTTTGCTCTATAAAATGAATAAAGATTGGGATTTACGCTCTGCCGCTTATCAAGCCTTTCATGCACCAGGCATGAATAACACTCTCAGAAGTTATGGATCAGGTACTGGATACTCATTTGCTAATCCCAATCTAACCCCTGAAACCATGATGGGGTATGAGGTGGGAACAGACTATCGTTGGAAAGGTGGATTTACTCAACTCACGGCCTTCAATAACTATGTTCAAAATGCGATTGTGAGTTACAAGATTGGAGCAAGCCAGCAAGCATTAGCCAATAGTCTTTGCGCAACTGTTGGAAGCCCGTCTGGGTGTGCTACAAATTCGAGCTATTACACGAATAACCAAAGTTTATTAAGTCAGGGAATAGAGTTTCAGTTCCATCACGATATCAATTCTCATTGGGCTACAGATGCAAATTATGCATTTACTAGTACCAAGTTAACCTGGACTGCCACTACTGACCCAGTCGGCAAGCAGGTTGCTGGTGTCCCCCAAAATATTTTGGGTGGCGGCATCACTTATTACCCAGTGCCTCAGGCAAGTTTGACTGCGACCGTACGATATGTAGGGAGCTCTTGGTTGGACAATAACAATACTTTGCCAGTAGCTTCTTATGCAGTTGTTGGATTACGGGCCAATTATGAGGTGACTAAAA
>SERZ01000003.1_pt1 | contig 138833 bp, 122 predicted proteins | sample 3171461 | NCBI WGS metagenome assembly SERZ01 (sample SAMN06051861, study PRJNA518727) | freshwater metagenome | biome: subpolar coniferous forest; feature: holomictic lake; material: water; isolation source: holomictic Lake 227, 6 m depth | place: Canada: near Kenora, Ontario | collected... | reverse complement strand
TATCTTTCCGGTAGGTTGGGGGTGATTCCTGAACCCCAACAAAACCAAAATTATACTCATTAAGTCCCAAGCCCTATAACTCCTATTAGTCCCAAGTTCTTCTCTTCACTCAGCACTCGGCCCTCAGCAATCGGCACTTTCTTTCAGCACTCGTTACTTTTTTTTAAAATATGTCTATAAAATGTTTCGAAGATCTAATAGCCTGGCAGAAAGCAAGAGAGCTAACCAAAGCAATATATAATGTCACATCAACTGGCATATTCTCAAAAGACTTCGGCCTAAAAGACCAAATCCAAAGAGCTTCAGTCTCAGTTATGTCTAATATCGCCGAAGGGTTCGAACGAAACTCCAGAAACGAATTCCATCATTTTTTAGTAATAGCAAAAAGCTCCTGCGCAGAAGTCAAATCACAACTCTACGTAGCCCTCGATGTCGACTACCTGACCGAACCAATATTCCAAGACCTGAAAGCCCAAACCGAAGAAGTCTCCCGTATAATCGGCGGCCTCCGGGTCTCAATCGATCAACAGCGAACAAAAAAACAACCAAGTTTTAAGCACTCAACACCCTTTTTCTTCACTCGGCCCTCGGCCCTCAGCACTCGTTACTTTCTTTCTCTCCACTAACTCACCTCATATTCATGCGTTATCTTCGCCATATCTTTCTTCTTCTAATTATAGCTGCTGGTGCTGCAGTAAGCCCCATAACAACGCAGGCAGTGCAAAACGATTTCATGGGCTCAGGCAGCAACGATGGAACAACCGGCAGCAGCAACCAGAGTGGTGATGCCAACAGCGGCGGCAACGGAGCATACCCCGGCTTTTCCAACTCAACCTTATCCACCTCCACTCCATCAATAACCTCGTCAGACTCTAATCTGCCGGCGGGACAGGCCTCTAACTCGCAAGCCGCACTACTTAAGGATCCGAGAACCAAAGCAATGCAGGACAGCACCCTCACGGTCCTTCAAAAAAAGAAAAGCACCTTCCAGATCTATATCGAAAGCTCCACTGGCCGCTCGCTCGACATCTTCGGCAAAGATCTCTTTCGTGATGTCCCCTCTACCTTTGCCCCGGTCAAGACCACACAAGTTAACTCAGATTACGTCATCGGACCAGGGGACGTCCTGCAGATCAGGGGATGGGGTATGGTCAACATCGACGTCACTGCCACCGTCGACCGCAGCGGATCCATCTACATCAAAACTGTCGGATCTATACAGGTTGCCGGAGTGCACTACCGCGATCTCCAGGGCTACCTCCACAAAGCAATTGGCCGCATCTACCGCAACTTTCAGCTGACCACCAGCATTGTCCAGACCCGCAGTGTCCAGGTCTATGTTGTCGGCAACGCCATACGCCCGGGCAGCTATACCCTTGGCTCGATGAGCACGCTGCTCAACGCTCTTTTTGCATCCGGCGGCCCCTCCATCACCGGCAGCCTGCGAAACATCAAGCTCAAGCGCGGCGGTACATCGCTCATCACCTTCGACCTCTACGATATGCTTCTCTTCGGGGACAAATCCTCCGATGTCGCGCTACAGGACGCTGACGTCATCTACATCCCACCCGTAGGCCCGCAAATCGCCCTCTTAGGCGATGTGAAAAATCCTGCAATCTTCGAACTCCGCCAGAAAAGCTCCATAGCCGATGCTGTTACATGGGCCGGTGGTTTCGACTCCGCTGCTGATCTTAAGCAGGTCATCGTCCAGAAAAACGTCGACAGCCAGTTTCAGACCGTAGCAGAGCTTCAGGCCGACTGGAGCTCCATAGCAAAAAACTTGAGCCAGCTCGACCTTCAGCCAAGCGACATCATCCGTGTTTTCTCTCCCAGCTCCGCTCCGCTCGAAGTGAAAATCCATCGCGAGTTTGTCCGCGTTGACGGCGAAGTCAAGCAAAACGGCGTCTTCGAACTCGAACATGGCGAAACCCTCCATCATCTTCTCACCCGACTCGGCGGTGTCACTGAAAAAGGCTACGTCTTCGGCACACGGCTCAATCGCGAAAGTGTTCGTAAAGCCCAACAGGCAAAAATTGACGAATCAATCGACCGCTTCGAGCGCGACTCACAAGCCAACAACAAGCAGCAGCTTACCAGCACCGACCCACTCCAGGCCGCAGCCGCAGCCTCTCAGAGCCAAGTACAGATGGATCTGATAAAAAAACTCAAGCAGGTCAAATCAGAAGGTCGCATTATTCTGAGCCTTAAAAACTCCAATGCCCGAGTTGAAGATCTCCCCGAATTTCCGCTCAAAGATGGCGACAGGGTCTACATCCCTGAGCGCCCGTTAACCGTCGACGTCATCGGTGCCGTCTACCAGCAGAACACCTTTATTTTCTCTCCTCGCAAAAGCGTCAAAGACTATCTCGTCATGGCCGGTGGAGTAAGCCCTACCGGTGAGAGGTCTGAACTATATAGAATCTGCGCTGACGGCACCGTCCAGGGCAACAACCACAACAGCAGCAAAGTAAACCCAGGCGATGCTATCGTCATCCCCGAAAGACTCCAGAGAGGCCCAGGTCTGGTAGCAACCATCTCCCAATTCACCTCCATACTCTACCAGCTAGGAATGGGCGCAGCCGGCCTCGCCGTTCTAAAAAACCTATAATTACCAGTCGGCAGAAGGCAATAGGCAGTCCCCATCTGCCCACAGATTTAATCTTCACTGCCAACTGCAGACTGCCCACTGCCAAATATCTTAACTCGGCCTTCAGCGCTTTCTTTCTTCGCTATGCCCTCGGCCCTCAGCCCTCAGCACTCAGTACTTTCTTTCATGCCAACTTTCACTAGCATGCCCGACCCGTCCCAAAATAAGATCGACGCCTACGAAATAAATCTTCTCGACGTAGTCATCGTCCTGGCAAAGTACAAAAAGCTCCTTGTCGCTCTCCCGCTCATCTCAGCACTCATAGCCACGATAATAAGCTTCCAGAGCCCCAACACCTACACTGCCGACACCACATTCATGCCCCCGAAACAGGCATCCAGTGTCAGCTCCATGCTCTCGTCCATAAGCTCACTCAGCAGTCTTTCAGGTATGGTCGGCGGCGGTGTATCCGGCGGCATGGCAGGCCAAAACGATATCTACATAGCCATTCTCAGCAGCCGCACCATGCAGGATCAGATGATAAAACGTTTTAACCTCTTTAAAGTCTACCAGACAAAATCTTCTGAATCTGCTCGTAACGCCATCGCAGGACAGACAGAAGTAAAAACAGGTAAAGATGGTCTGATTCATCTCCTGGTAACTGATACCGACCCAAAACGCGCCTCACTTCTTGCCAACGGTTATGTCGATGAACTTCTGGAGTCAAATACAAAGCTTGCCCTCTCCGATGCTGCTCAGCGGCGTCTCTTTGCCGAAAGTCAGTTCCTGAAAGCCAAAAATACACTTGCCGATGCCGAACTGGCAGTCAAGCAGCTGCAGGAAAAAACCGGACTCATCACTGTCGGCCCGCAGGTAGCACAGCTTCAGGGAATGATCAACAGTACAACGCGCCAACTTAATGATATGGCCATATCGGTCACAGCTAATGATCCCGAGTACATAAAACTTCACCAAAAGCTATCGAACCTTCAGGGCGAAATCGGCAAAGCTCAGGCCGGTCCCGCATACGCAACCCAGGCCCCAGAACGCATACTCGACTTCACCCACAAAACACGCGACCTCAAATACGCCGAAGCACTCTATCAAATGGCACTGCAGCAACTCACACTCGCAAAAATTGACGAAGAGAAATCCGGCTCCACCATCCAGATAATCGACCGCGCCACCATTCCAGAACAAAAATCCGGTCCCGTCCGAAGCCGAACAATACTCATCACAAGTCTGGCAGCCCTCTTCGCAGCAATAATCATAGCATTCCTCCTCGAAGCTATAAAACGATCCAAACAAAACCCCGAATCCACCACCCAATACCAAACCATAAAAAACCACCTAAAAACCTGGAAATAACCCCACTCCTTTTTCTTTCTCAGTACTAAGCACTATCTTTCATCGCTGCCTACTGACAAAATCTTGAGCGCCGATTGCCGACTGCTAACTGCCAACTATCTTCACTCGGCCCTCAGCACTCATAACTCAGCACTTTCTTTCAATGTTCACTCTCTTAACCCGCCTCTGGTCTCATATAGCAAGCCGTCGCCGATTCCAATTCGCACTGCTTCTAATCTTAATGATCGCCGCCTCATTCGCTGAAATCCTCAGTTTAGGAGCCGTCCTCCCATTCCTCGCAGTCCTGACCGACCCAAACCGGATATTCCAGCTCCCGGCAACCCAGCCATTCATCAAAATACTGGGCATTACCGCCCCCGACCAGCTCCTGAAGCCCCTGGCCATAACCTTCGGTCTGGCAGCCCTCATCTCCGGCTCCATGCGCCTCCTCCTTATGTGGGCCAATAATCGCCTCTCCTTTGCAGCAGGTGCGGATCTCAGTATCAGCATCTACCGTCGCACGCTCTACCAACCCTACGCAGTGCATGCCGCCCGCAACAGCAGCGAAGTAATCAATGGCATATCCAGCAAAACCGGTAACGTCATTAATATAATCCAACAAGTTATGATACTTATCAGCGCAACTATAATGCTGATATCAATATTGATAGCCCTCCTTACCCTTGATACTGTAATTGCACTTTCAGCCTTTGGTGGCTTCGGTTTGATCTATGCCGTTATCATATTGTTTACCCGTAAAAGGCAGTATAATAACGGTAAGTGTATCGCGCGCGAATCAACACAGGTTATTAAATCTCTCCAGGAAGGATTAGGCGGAATACGCGATGTGCTGATTGATAAAAGTCAAAGTGTGTATTGCCAGATTTATCGAAATGCAGATTTACCTTTACGCCGTGCCCAAGGAAATAGTAGTTTTATTAGTGCAGCTCCCAGGTACGGTATTGAAGCTTTAGGGATGATGCTCATAGCTCTTTTGGCCTATGTTCTCGCCCGGCAGCCGGATGGTATCGCCAAGGCAATTCCAGTACTTGGAGCTTTGGCGCTCGGTGCACAGCGTCTACTACCCATTTTGCAGCAAGCTTATGGTGCATGGTCATCTATTCAGGGAAATCAAGTCTCATTGCAGGATACACTCGCCCTGCTCGATCAGCCACTGCCTGATGATGCCGGTCAGCCAGTCCCTGACCCGATAGCGTTTAGCAGACAAATCGATCTTAAAAATCTCTCATTTCGCTACTCTCCCGAAACTCCTTATGTGCTGAATAAGCTCAACCTCTCCATCCCGAAAGGGGGCAGTATTGGTTTTATGGGTCTTACTGGTAGCGGCAAAAGCACCCTGCTTGATATCGTTATGGGTCTTCTCCAGCCTACCGATGGCACGCTCAACATCGATGGCGAGCCAATCATAACGAGTAATAACGGAGCATGGCAAGCCCATATCGCCCATGTCCCTCAAGCCATTTTTCTCGCAGACAGCACCATCGAAGAAAACATCGCCTTTGGAGTCCACACAACAAAAATAGACCACAAGAGAGTCCAGCAAGCCGCCAAAAAGGCGCAAATAGCTGATATCATCGAAACTTGGCCAAAAAAATACCAGACCTTCGTCGGCGAACGTGGCATCCGCCTCTCTGGAGGCCAACGTCAACGAATCGGCATAGCCCGGGCCCTCTACAAACAAGCCGACGTCATAATCTTTGACGAAGCCACCAGCGCCCTCGACAATGAAACCGAACAAACAGTAATGCAATCAATCGAGGATCTCGGCAAAGATCTGACAATCCTAATTATAGCCCATAGATTAACCACCCTGAAAAACTGCGATCAGATTGTCGAGCTAGGAGACGGAGGCATAAAACGAATCGGTACCTACAACGAAATCGTCTCAAAGGAAACTAAAAACGGACGAGCATATCCTCTCAGCAATCAGCAGAGTGTCAACTAAATATTGCCAAGTGCTTCATCTTCGCTTTTGCTCGGCACTCAGCACTTAAAGAAGCCATGCACCAACACATAATCCAATACACCACCCAGCTCTCTCAAGCCCTAACCCATGACGCTATGTCTCAGGTACAAGAGCTCGGCGAAGCCTTGCGTCATGCGTGGATGAAAGGCCACAGCACCTACCTCTGCGGTAACGGTGGGAGCGCCGGTAATGCTATCCATCTTGCAAACGACTTTCTTTACGGTGTTGGAGTTAAAAACGGGGGAGGAATGCGTGTCGAAGCTTTAAATGCAAATCCTGCAGTTATCACCTGTCTCGCCAACGATATCGGCTACGAAAATATTTATGCAGAGCAACTCAGGGTCAAAGCCCGCCAAGGTGACGTGCTTATTGTGTTATCAGGCAGTGGCAACTCTCCTAACGTTGTTAAAGCGCTCGAAACAGGCAACGCCATAGGAATGAAAACCTTTGCCATTCTTGGATTTTCAGGAGGGCGCTGTAAAGAACTGGCTCAATGCCCGATTCACTTTGAAATTGATGATATGCAGATTGCCGAAGACTTGCAGCTTATTGTGGGCCATATTTGTATGCAGTGGCTCTGTGAACAGGATATTGCTGCTCATAAAAACAACATTAAGAACGGGATAGATAATGGGCGATAAATTCCGGATTGATAGTCATAAATTGATATACCACCCAAAACGTGTTGCCGAGTTTTTGGATGGCTCTGATGATTGGGAGAGGGCCAAGAATATCTACCCGATCTATGTCGAACTCTCACCGATGGGCACCTGCAATCATCGCTGTGTCTTTTGTGCCTACGATTATATCGGTTACGAACCGAGTGCGATGGATGGAGATGCGATGGTGAATTTGCTGCGTGAGATGGGTGCCCTCGGAGTCAAGAGTGTTCATCTTGCGGGTGAAGGTGAGCCGTTGCTGCACAAACAGATTGTTGAGGCTATTAACGCTGGCCATGAAGCCGGACTTGATTTTGGCATTACCACGAATGGAACAGTGATTAATGATCACTTCATTCAGGGGGCGCTGAGCCAGGTGACATGGATGAAGATATCTATGAATGCGGGTACCGCAGAGACTTATGCGCAGGTACATCGCTGCAAGCCAGGTGATTTTGATAAAGTAGTTTCGAATCTGAAACGAGCGGTCGAGTTTAAACGCCAACATGGGCTTGCAACCACAATTGGCGCACAGGCAATACTTCTGCCTGAAAATGCAAAAGAGATGGAGATACTGGCAAAGATCTGCCGTGACGACATTGGTCTCGACTATCTTGTTATCAAGCCATACTCGCAGCACTTCTCAAGTAACACAAGACTCTACGACACTATTGATTACAACGACTATCTCTACCTGGATGATCTGCTTTCAGCCTGTTCAACTGCTGATTTTCAGCTCATCTTTCGTTCAAAGACGATGGTGAAGTATGCGCAACCCATAACAGAACGTTATCGTACCTGCTATTCGACTCCTTTTTTTCAGGCACATATCATGACTTCCGGAGAGTTGTATTCTTGTCCTTCTTATCTGAAAGATGAGCGCTTCTCTTTGGGTAATGTCTTTGAGAGCAGCTTTCAAAAGGTTTTGCAGAGCGAAAAGCGGAAGGCAAATATTGAGTATGTAAGGCATAAACTTGATATTTCCGAGTGCAGGCACAACTGCCACATGGATCAGATCAATGTCTATCTCTCTGAATTGAAGGAGAACAGAGTCCCGCATGTCAATTTCATCTAATCACCTGTACAACACATGAAGACACTTGTAACTGGTGGCGCCGGTTTTATTGGCAGTCACCTTGTCGAACGATTGCTCAACGACGGCCACGATGTTGTGGTTCTTGATAATTACTCTACAGGGCGTTTCGCAAATCTTGTCCACTTGGCAGTAAATCCTAAGCTCACCGTTCACGAAATTGACATTAATGATCATGCAACAATAAGGCCACTTTTCGAGGGTGTTGAGTGGGTCTTTCATATAGCGGCACTGGCTGATATCGTACCCTCTATCCAGCAGCCATTTCCCTATCACCGCGCAAATGTTGATGGCACGGTTTCTGTCCTCGAAGCTGCTCGTGCCGCTGGGGTGAAGCGTTTTATCTATGCAGCCTCCTCCTCCTGCTACGGAATTCCTGATCAATGTCCGACAGCGGAAACTGCGGAGATGCGGCCACAATACCCTTATGCGTTAACCAAGAGGCTTGGTGAAGAGTGCGTCATGCATTGGAACCAAGTGTACGGATTGCCTGCGGTATCGTTGCGCATGTTCAACGTTTATGGGCCTCGTTCGCGCACATCCGGCACTTATGGCGCAGTGTTCGGTGTTTTTCTTGCCCAAAAATTGGCAGGGCACCCCTTTACGGTGGTTGGTGACGGCACCCAGACCCGTGATTTTACTTATGTTACTGATGTTGTGGATGCCTATATCTGTGCTGCGCAGTCTGAGCATAGCGGTGTGTGTATGAATATTGGTTCTGGCAACACCTACAGCGTCAACCGGCTGGTTGAACTGCTTGGCGGCGAAGTGACCTACATACCAAAGCGTCCCGGTGAACCCGATTGCACCTTTGCCGATGTTACCCGTATTCAGCAATTGCTCGGTTGGAAAGCGGGTATTAGCTTTGAAGATGGAGTGGCAAAGATGCTTGAACAGATTGACTACTGGCGTGATGCTCCTGTATGGACTGTTGACACCATTTCGGATGCCACAAAGGAGTGGTTCACCTACCTCGGCAAGTCTTAACACAACCATGTCAACATACTACAGCGTCCTCAAGTTTCTTCGCTTCACCGATCATCTTCAAGCCATTCGAGAAGGTCGGGTCGTTGCACCTGTCCACATACGGGTCAAGCCCACTAACCATTGCAATCACCACTGCTGGTACTGTTGCTACCGTAGCAATGACCTCTCATTGGGCGAACAGATGCAAGAGCAGGACAGCATTCCGGCTGAAAAGATGATGGAGCTTGCCCACGAATTTGTTGAGATGGGAGTCAAAGCAGTCACTTTCAGCGGAGGGGGTGAGCCACTCCTTTATAAACCACTCCCTGAGGTTATTGATATTCTTGCAAAAGGCGAAATTCGGATTGCCGCATTGACTAACGGCTCCAACCTGAAAGGGCGTGTTGCTGATGTTTTTGCCCAGCACGGCACCTGGGTGCGGGTTTCAATGGATGCCTGGGATGATGCAAGCTACGTCAAAAGCCGAGGGGCAAAGCCTCACGACTTTACCAATTTAATAGCAAATATCCGTGCGTTTACGGCTCGTGACACAAAATGTGTTCTTGGGGTAAGCTTTATTGTCGGACACGACAACCATCAGCATATTGCTGAACTCTGTACTCTGCTCAAAGCGTGCAGGGTGAACCATGTCAAAATATCAGGGGCAGTTGTCAGCAATGATGCGGCAGGCAATAACTCCTATCATGCCTCAATAAAAGATGAGGTTGCCCGGCAAATTTCCCTGGCGCAGGGTTTGGTAGATGAGTCGTTTACCATCCTCAACCATTACCATGAACTTGGAGAACTTTTTGCGAAAAGCTACCACACCTGCCCATTTCTTCAGTTTCTTACGGTGATTGGAGCAGATCAAAAAGTCTATACCTGTCAGGATAAGGCATACACGGAGTCAGGCAGGATGGGTTCCATTGCAGAAAGATCCTTCAGTGATTACTGGTTTTCGGATGAAAATCAACATTTTCTGAAGTCGTTTGACCCTTCACGTGAGTGTGGCCATCACTGTGTCAGCCATGCAAAAAATCTTGCGATTCATGAATATCTGAGTCTTGATAGTGAGCACTCCTATTTTGTTTAGACGCTGCCATTTGCTATGAAGATAGGCATTGATTTTGATAACACGATTGCCCGCTATGACAGCTCTTTTCGTCGAACGGCTCTTGCAAACCAGTTGATCTCTCAAGAGTGGAAAGGGAAAAGTAAAACCGATTTGCGCGACTATCTGCGCACCCTTCCTGAAGGAGAGTTGTTATGGATGAGACTTCAAGGTCAGGTCTACGGAAAGTTCATGCATCAGGCAGAGATTATGCCTGGGTTTGTAGAATTTATGCTCAAATGCAGGTTGCGGGGGCATAAGATATTAATCGTAAGTCACAAAACTGAGTTTGGTCACTTTGATGTTGAGCAAACCTCCCTGCGCGAGGAGGCCCTGAAGTGGATGGAGTCGAAGCGTTTCTTTGATCCCGATTTTTTCGGTATGGAAAGAGAGGATGTTTTTTTTGCTGATACCCGCGAAGAAAAAGTTGCCAGAATAGCAGAATTGGAGTGTGACTGTTTTATTGATGATTTGCCGGAAGTTTTTGCTGAAAAGACATTTCCAGAGAGCGTCGAAAAAGTGCTCTATGGCAAGTACAGGCCGGATGAGACGATGAAATCTGTTATTCCTTTGAGCAGTTGGGAGGAGATCTCCCGCCATCTCTTGGGCATTTCTACTGGTGAAGAAGAGAAATCCTTGATGGAACTCATGACGGATATGCCGATTGAGGCACTCGAAAAAGTAAGTGGGAGAGGAAACAGCCGGATATATAAAGTGAGATCAAATGAGGGCTCTTCCTATGCCTTAAAGATCTACCCCGGAGCCGATGCCGCCGGTCGATCTCGCCTCACTACCGAGTATAACGCTATCGTTTTTTTACGAGGCCACGGGGTTGATGCTCTCCCGGAGGTGTTCTCAATGGATGAAAATTCTAATTTCGGACTCTATTCCTGGATTGATGGTTCTTCCGTCGATGGAGTTGACCGTTCGGCTCTGCATCAGGCGGTTGATTTTATCTTTAGGCTTCATGAAATATCAAGACAGGAGGTAACCTGTCAGATTTCATTGGCCTCTGAGGCATGTCTCTCTTTAACTGAGCTGGTGAGGCAGGTTGACGCACGATTGCAGCGGCTTCAAGTTGTTTCATCTCAATATTCTGCACTTCAGGAGTTCTTCACAAGAGAGTTCCTTCCTCTCTGGCAGGATCTAACGCTGTCTGCACGAGAGGCGTGGCCGGAATCTTCAAAAACAGCCGATCTTCCGGAATGCTATCGTATTCTTAGCCCATCGGATTTCGGCTTTCATAATGCAATCAGTGTGGATGGTCGGTTGTCATTCATCGATTTCGAATATTTCGGCTGGGATGACCCAGTAAAACTTACTGCCGATTTTCTTTGGCACCCTGCAATGCAACTGTCGCCCGAAATTGCGTCCGGATGGCAGAACGCAATGCTAAAGCTTTTTGCAGATGATCCTGATTTTGCTCATCGCCTGAATGTTGCAATGCCTCTCTATGGTATGCGTTGGATTATGATACTGTTGAACGAATTTCTTCCTGGTATCGCAGAGCGACGTCGTCTGGCTGGCGGGGGTGAGTGCAACAATGAAGCGGACGCGCAACGTATTCAATTACAGAAAGCTATGCTTTACAGGGATCGGGTTGCAACAATGTATGCGAATGCATTTCTTTTCGCTGATAAAAACATACCTACATGACATCTCCTTACAAGCAGTCCTCATATTCCGATCTTGTTGAAAAAGCAAAGAAACTTCGCCAAGATACCTTCACAGCATTTATTGAGCATGGCGAAGCACATCTTGGAGGTAGTTTCTCCATTATCGAGATTCTTCTTGCCCTGTATGAGGAGGTGCTGCATGAGGATGATAAATTTATTCTGAGCAAGGCCCACGCATCATTTCCTTTTTGCCTTCTGCTCAGAGAGAGAGGCTTCAATCCTGCGCTTACCACACATCTTGAACGTAATCCAGAGAACGGTATTCACTGTACCACCGGCAGCCTCGGCCACGGTCTTCCAATGGCCACAGGAATGGCTCTTGCCAGAAAGCTCCAGCAACAACCAGGAAATATTGTAGTGTTGATGAGTGACGGAGAGTGTCAAGAAGGGACAACCTGGGAATCACTGCTTATCGGTGCCGCCCACAAGCTCGACAACCTTCGGGTGATCATCGACTACAACAAAATCCAGGCCTTGGCCCCCATCAGTGAAGTGCTTCCACTTGATGACTTGGCGGCAAAATTCAGGGCATTCAATTGGGAGTGCGTTGAAGTGGATGATGGCCATTCCTATGAAAAACTGATTCCTGCTCTCAGCCATAAACCTCAGGGCGGTAAACCTTTCGCAATTATAGTTCATACGGTTAAAGGCAAAGGAATCAAATCGTTTGAGAACGATCCTGCTTGGCACGCGCGAAAAATCAAAGGTGAAGAGATGGAAACAGGAAAAAAAGAGCTGGGGATGATATGAGAAGACGCTTTGGAACAATTATTGCGGAGCTTGCTGCCCGGGATGAAAAAATCTATGTGATAGCAGGTGACATTGGGTATCGGGTCTTTGACGAATTTCGTGAAATGTTCCCGGATCGTTTTATCAATATGGGCATCTGTGAACAGAGCATGATTGGTGTGGCCGCAGGCATGGCGCTTGAGGGCTTGAAGCCATGGGTCTACACCATTACTCCGTTCCTGATTGAGCGCCCTTTTGAACAGGTGAAGCTTGATATTGACCATCAGAACGTCAACGTAAAGCTGGTTGGCTTTGCAGACTACCCACATCTTGGCCCTACTCATACGGAATTGAACGGCAAGGAACTTATGCGTTTATTCCACAACATCACGGCTTATTTTCCCGTTGATGGTGATGAAACCGAGGCAATGCTCATCGAAGCATACGTATCTGAAGGGCCTGCCTTTATCAGTCTTAAAAGCGATCCAGTGTTAAGTCGCTCTATTACAGGAGTAAAGTAATGGGGCAACTTCGAAATTTCGTAACCCCTCTTCATCAGGCAACAAAGAGGGATTACCTTGCTCGCATGGTTGACGATAAAGTGCATTGCATGAAAGTTGCTAAAGAGTATGGTTCGGATTATTGGGATGGAGATCGCAGGTATGGGTACGGTGGCTATAGCTATATGCCCGGTCGCTGGAAACCGGTTGCAGATGCCCTGATTAAGCAATACCGGTTGACAGATACGTCAAGTGTACTTGATGTAGGTTGCGGAAAGGCCTTTCTTCTCTATGAAATGAAATTATTGCTTCCTGGCTTAAGAATTGCTGGATTTGATATATCGAGGTATGGCATAGACAATTCCAAAGAGGCAATAAAAGATGCTCTTATCATTCACAATGCACAGGATAAGTACCCATATAGTGATCAGGAATTTGATCTTGTTATCTCATTGGGTTGCTTGCATAACCTTCGGTTCTTTGAACTCGAATCTGCACTAAAGGAAATAGAGCGGGTTGGCAAGCAGGGTTACGTAATGCTCGAAAGCTATCGTAACGAACAGGAGTTATTCAATTTACAATGCTGGGCACTCACCTGTGAGTCGTTTTTTGATGAAGATGAGTGGGTTTGGTTATACAAGCATTTTGGCTATTGTGGCGATTATGAGTTTATCTATTTTAAGTGAAAGCGAAGTATTGAAACAGCCTCAACTGCCAGCAGCCTGTCATATTTGCAAAGGTCAACTTAATGAACTGAGTAGCTTTTCTGTTCTCAATCAAGTTACTTCTGATTGTCGGCCTTGGTTTCGTATTGGACGCTTGGCTGTTTGCAAGGATTGTGGAATGGTACAAAAGCCGGTTACAGAAGAGTGGCTTCAAGAGGTTGAAGAAATATACTCAGGTTATGCGGTGTATGAACAAGGCGGTGGCGTTGAACAAGTCAGTTTTGATCAGAACACTGGAGCAAGTTTGGCGCGATCAGAGAAAATTGTTGATTGGTTGCTACGGCAGGGGGTACTCCCCAATACAGGATCACTTCTGGATATTGGTTGCGGGAATGGTGTTTTTTTGCGGGCTTTTGGCGCTAAATATCCTTCTTGGCAAATGACGGCTTCAGAACTGGATACGAGAAACAAAGTGCTTATTGAATCAATTCCCGGTGTTACAAAATTGCATGTTGGCTCGATAGAAAGTCTTAAAACACGTTTTGATCTTATCGTGTTGATTCATGCCCTTGAACATATTCCAAGTCCTATTGATTACCTTAAGTCACTCTCCAGTATACTCAATCCAAATGGTTTGATTTTGATTCAAGTTCCAGATTTGGAAGCATCTCCGTTTGATATTCTTATCGCTGATCACTGTACACATTTTAGTAGTGAAACTCTGTTAAGCGTTGTCGATAAATCTGACTTCGATTGCTTTCGATTTGAAGCAGTGTGTGTGCCCAAAGAGTTAACCCTTTTAGCAAAACGCTCAATTTTACCAGACGAATGTGCATCGACCGATCATTCTTTCCAGCACTCAGCACTCAGCACTCAGCACTCAGTAATAGCCCATATCGCTTGGCTTCAAAAAATAGTTCAACAAGGCAAAACAACTTCCTCTCCACTAGGGATTTTTGGTACAAGCATTTCGGCGACATGGCTGGCAGCGGCACTTGGTAATAAAGTGAGCTTTTTCGTGGATGAAGATAGCAATAGAATTGGCCGTGGTTATTTGGGTTGTCCAATCTATGCGCCGAAAGATGCGCCAAAGGATTTAGCTTTACTGATTCCATTACGCACCGACATTGCTACTGCTGTTTCACAACGGCTTGCACATTTTAACCTTCAATGTATTATTCCACCACTATAGCATGAATCAACATACCAAAGATCCCGTCAATCAGTCATTAATTGATCTTGAGGAGCGTATTGGACTCCAACAGTTTGGCGTGATGAATAATGCAGTTTGGCATGAAGATCCAAAGCGTTTGGTTTTTACTCTTGCTAGGTACAAATTTGTGGCTAAGATGTTTTCAGGTAAATCCGAAGTAGCAGAAATTGGGTGTGGAGATGGCTTTGGTGCTCGCATTGTTCGCCAGGAGGTCGACAACTTGCTTATTACGGATTACGATCCATATTTTATTGAACAATTTAAACAACAAGCATCTGAACAGTGGCCCATTGAAGCTAAAACGCAAGATATTCTTGTAGGGCCATTGCAGAAAAAAGTAGATGCAATTTATTCACTTGATGTAATGGAACATATACATCAAGTGTCAGAATCTTATTTTCTCAAGAACATCTGCCTTTCTCTAAAAGATAACGGTTGTGCCATCATTGGCATGCCCAGTTTAGAGTCACAGTCTTATGCATCTCCTGCAAGTCGTGAAGGGCATGTAAATTGTAAGAGTGGGAAGGATTTACAAGAATTACTGCGGTTGTATTTTGAACATGTCTTTTTGTTTTCAATGAACGATGAGGTTGTGCATACTGGGTTTTCTAAAATGGCTCATTATTTATTGGCTTTATGCGTTGATCCAAAGCGCAACAAGTAATGTATCTCATTATTGGTGGAGACAGCATTATTGGTAGAGCACTTTCTGCTTTTTGGAAAGAGAAAAATATTCCATACTGTGCCAGCACTCGTCGTAGGGAACAAGTCGACGAAACGCGACCCTATATAGATCTTGCTACATTAAGTTGGCCTGAGTTGGAAATAGGTCAATATGATGCCGTTGTGTTCTGTGCAGCATTCACCAAATTGGCAGAATGCGAGGAACACCCTGAAACGACCAGAGTCATAAACGTTGATGCTACAGTCGCTCTTGCAAAATTAATGGCGCTTCGTGGTTGTTATCTCCTCTTTCTCTCCACTAATCAGGTATTTGATGGCACCAAACCACATCGCAAAGTCTCTGATCATGTTTGCCCAATTAATGAGTATGGTCGACAGAAGGTCGATGCAGAGCAACTTATCAGGCAAGAGCCTCGCTCTGCTGTGTTGCGCTTGAGTAAGGTGATATATCCTGATCTTCCTCTCTTACGTCAGTGGGAATCACATTTGCAAGCTGGGCAATCAATTGAAGCATTTACCGATATGTATCTTGCCCCCATTTCTTTAGAAAAAGTAGTGAAGCGTATTGACCATTTGGTGCAAAATAAAGAAACAGGGATTTTTCATCTCTCCGGTGAAAAGGATGTTTCCTATTACAGTTTTGCAAAATCAAATTTTAGTAACATTCCAAATGCAGACAAGCTGATAGGGAAATCAAGAGTTTCTGAGGCTAACTTTTTAGGCTTGCAATCTCCTCGATACACATCACTTCAATAGCGCAATGAGCAAATCATTTGTAGAATTCTATTCCAAAAACGATATCTCTCCTGTTTCGCAGGATATTGTAGATTTAAACAAGCACTTTCAGCGTCGCGAATCATTGTTTCGATCACTCGGGCTTTTACCAGCATTTATATCAGGGAAGTCAGTCTTGGAGTTTGGGCCTGGATCAGGCCACAATACACTCTATATGGCAAGCCTCAAGCCGGAGCGGTATGAGTTGGTTGATGGTAATCTAAAGGGAGTGCAGGAAACACGTGAGCGATTAGCTATTTATTCCGATACTAAAGTTGAGGTTCATCTGTCACTCTTTGAAGAGTTCCAGACAGATACCCGATTTCATCTTGTATGGGCCGAGGGCTGTCTTCCACATAATAGTGAGCCACTTTCGCTACTGGATTACATCTCTCTCTTCGTCGCAAAGGGGGGGGGATATGTGCTCTCCACAGCCAATGGAATTTCCTATCTCTCTGAAATTTTACGTCGTCTGTTCCGTGATCGTTTTTTCACTGCCTCTGGAGATGTTCACGAGCAAGCGTTACAAGTGACGCCTTATATGAAATTACACTTGCAATATTTGCGTGGCATGAGCAGGCCTGTTGAGGATTGGATTTTGGATAACATAGTCCAACCTCTCCAGTATCGGAAATTACTCAGTATTCCAGATGTTATTGCATCTCTGGACAAGCGGTTCGATGTTTATGGTTCTTCTCCCTGTTTTTTAACAGATTGGCGTTGGTATAAGGACATTGTTGGCGAAAACCGAGGATTTAACAATAGGGCATTGGAGAGTTACTATACCTCTAATCTGAATTTGTTGGATTATCGGTTTGAGTTTTCACCACATTCTCAAGAGTTTGGTAAAAAGCTTGAAGAGCTTGGTTCTCAGTCTTGGGATATGATGTGCAGAATTGAAAAGGGTGAGGAATCAGTTTGGCAGGAGTTGTTTTTACTGCTGCAAGAACTGTGTGCCCATGTAGAGAAATCCGCACCAGAAACCTCGGAGGCCATTCGCGAAGCTATGACGTTGTTGCAGTCAGGTCATCCGGATATGGAGTTAAACCATTTTCCTCAATGGTGGGGTCGTGGTCAGCAGTATTTGAGTTTGATTCGAAAAGACAATTAAATTTGTCCAATAATCAGACGTTGTTAATCCAATAACCGATTTAGGAATATTTACTTGAAGACTGTTTTGGTTTCCGGTTCTTTTAATGTCCTGCACCCTGGGCATCTTCGTTTGTTACGTTTTGCTAAAGAGTGTGGCAGTCGCTTGATCGTCGCTGTTTATTCTGATCGCATTGCAGCAAACGCTGCGCATGTGCATGAACATTTGCGTTTGGAAGGAGTGCAAAGTATCAGTTGGGTTGATGATGCATTCCTTGTTGATGAACCCATTATTGAGACTATTGCACGTCTTCGCCCTGATATCGTCGTAAAAGGGAAAGAGCATGAACTGCGGTTTAATCCGGAGTTGGCTGTTCTTGAAGAGTATGGTGGTCAGCTTTTGTTTAGCTCTGGTGAAGCAGTGTTTTCCTCACTTGACCTTATTCGTAAAGAGTTTAAAGAACTAGATGTCCGGTCAATAAGCCTTCCAAGCGAATATCTTATACGCCATAACATTGAGTCTTCAAGATTGGTAGATGTTCTGCTCAAGTTTTCACAATTAAAGGTGTGTGTGGTTGGCGACCTTATTATTGATGAGTATATAACTTGCCAGCCATTAGGAATGTCTCAGGAAGATCCGACTATTGTTGTCACTCCTGTTGATGTTGTTCGCTTTATCGGCGGAGCAGGGATAGTCGCAGCTCATGCAGCAGGTTTGGGAGCTAATATAGAGTACGTATCAGTGACGGGGAAAGATTCAGTCCGTGATTTTGCACTTGCAGAGCTTACGTTGATGGGAGTCAATGCCCGATTACTGATTGATGATAGCCGCCCAACTACGTTGAAACAGCGTTATCGTTGTAACGGTAAGAGTATGTTACGTGTCAGTCATCTTCATCAGGGGGCAATCTCGTTGGCATTACAAAAACAGATGCTCGTTGAGATAGAGCAGGCAATGGATGGCGCTAATCTGCTTGTTTTTTCTGATTTTAATTATGGATGCCTGCCTCAGCCACTTGTAGCGCAAATTATCTCTATGGCTCAAAGCAATGGTGTCATGCTTGCAGCAGATAGCCAGTCCTCATCGCAGGTTGGCGATATCAGTCGTTTTAAGGGCATGAATCTAATTACCCCGACCGAGCGAGAGGCACGCATCAGCACTCGTAATCGTGAGGACGGGTTGGTCATATTGGCGGAGCAACTCCGGCAGCAAGCCTCAGCTCACAATATTCTGCTTAAACTGGGTGAAGAAGGGCTGCTGATCCATGCTGGCAATGGTAAAGCTGATGACTGGTTGACAGACAGAGTCGATGCGCTGAATTCTGTGCCCAAGGATGTTGCGGGAGCAGGGGATTCTCTGTTGATTACAAGTGCAATGACGCTGGCCAGTGGCGGCTGTATCTGGGAGGCCGCCTGCCTGGGATCGCTGGCAGCAGCGGTGCAGGTCGGGCGTGTGGGAAATACCCCGCTTCTCGTTAAAGAATTGATACAGGAGTTAGGCTGATGCGCGCAATTCTTCTGGCGGCAGGCTGTGGTACCCGGCTGCGCCCAATAACCAATACAATTCCAAAATGCCTTGTTCCGATAAAGGGCAAGCCGTTATTGGAAATATGGCTGGAAAGATTGACTCATGCAGGTATTGGTCCGTTTCTGGTAAACACCCATTATCTCGCTGATCAGGTTAATGCTTATATTGGGAGCAGTCTGTATAAAGATCAGGTCACTCTGGTGTATGAGCCTGAGTTGCACGGAACCGCTGGGACATTAATTGCGAATCTGGATTTCTTTAAAGGGCAGGATGGAATGCTTATTCATGCTGATAACTACTGCCTCGCTGATTTTTCAGCCTTTGCTCGGGCGCATGAGGAGCGGCCAGCCGAATGTGTTATGACTATGATGACCTTTCGGACTGATACTCCATCCACTTGTGGAATTGTAGAATTGGATGAACGTGGTGTAGTTATCGGATTTCACGAAAAAGTTGCGAAACCTCCGGGGAATCGGGCTAACGGTGCGATTTATATCCTCTCTTCTGAACTTCTTGAGCGATTAGAAGCTGATTTGCAGAGCGTGAAAGATTTTAGCACTGAAGTTCTGAATCGTTTTATTAGCCGTATTTATACCTATGAAACAAAAGAGGTTTTCCTTGATATTGGAACACCGGAGAGTTATGAACAAGCAAACAATTTTAAAGCCGTATGATATTAAAGGAATTTATTGAGCGGCAGTTTATCCAAATACGGAGTGATGGCATAATTATGCTGTTGAGAAAGATGAATAAGGGATTAATAATATTAGTTATAGCTACTCCCATCGTGATTATTATTAGGTTGATAAAGCCTTGGTTGTTAATTCGTTTTGGGTCATTGATGAGTTCGCGTATAGGTCATTTTGTGGCTAATACTGAAGTTTACTTATGTGAACGTGAGGCAGGAATTAATGTTCCTTTGCAACGTCATGTTGATATATTTTATTTTGGTTCTAATTATCCATTTGATTCAGTATGTAATGAACAATTAGCTTTGATGTGGAAGCGAATTTTACGCGTTTGGCCTGAGTGGATTTTGGCTCCGATTGTTAGGGTTAATCGTCTAATTCCAAATTGTCAAGCACATGAAATTGGAAATAACACTAACGAAGATAGGGATATAAATAATCTTTTTGATAGATTCCCATCACATTTGAGATTTACAACTGAAGAAGATGCTAAGGGCGAAAAAATTTTGCGAGATTTAGGTGTTCCAGATGGCGAGTCTTTTGTTTGTTTAAATGTTCGCGATAGTTCATATTTATCTAAGATTGAAGGAGCTGATTGGAGTTTTAACGACTATCGTGATAGTGATATTCAAACATATGTCTTGGCTGCAGAAGAACTTGCCGATCGCGGTTATTATGTTATACGAATGGGTGCCAAAGTTCACGAGGCGATGAAGAGTAATCACTCAAGGGTCATCGATTATGCCTCTAATGGCATGAGGAGTGACTTTATGGATATTTATTTAGGTTCGAAGTGCCTTTTTGCTATTTCAACAGGTACGGGATGGGATACTGTGCCGTATGTTTTTCGGAAGCCAATTTGTTTTGTTAATTTCAGTCCAATTGGGTATATGGTAACTTATAGAGATTGTTTTCTAACTATCAGTAAATACCCTTTTTCGATAGCCAAAAATAAAAAAATGACTCTTTCGGAAATCTTCAGTGATGGTGTGGGGCTTTACTTGTGGACTTCCTTGTATGAATCTAACAAAGTGAAATTAATCGACAATACCTCTCAAGAAATTTGTGATGTAGCTATTGAAATGTGTGAGCGTATTAATGGTTCTTGGAGTCCTCAGAAAGATGATGAAGCTCTCCAACTGGCTTTTTGGGAAATGTTTCCATCCGAGGCAGTTGACTACAAAGGAAAGCCACTTCATGGTGAGATTCGTGCTCGATTTGGCGCATCTTTCCTTCGTAATAATCGAGATTGGCTTCAATGAGATACAAATCAATCAATGCTTTGACACTTTCAAGTTTTATAACGTGTTATAGCTACAGACGTTTTGGCGCAATAGAGTTAAGGTTGTGGAGTTGAAGGTTAATAAATATTTATACATCTAAATTGTGCTGCAGATAAGTGCTGGAATTTTATGCATGTGAGTGGTATATCAATTGATAAGTAAGGTGTTAAAGTAAAAATATATATCATATATGCGCTGTTATCTTTGTCAAAATAAATCATTTAATATTCGTAAAGGGCAAGTTCGCGATGCACCAACGTTAAAAATTCTTGAGTGTATAAATTGTGGCCTTGTCTTTCTTGATTCTTTTGAACACATAACATCAGAGTTCTATCAAGAATCTCCTATAGTCGGCAAGGAGCTTCCTTCTGTTGAGTATTGGCTCAAGTTAGCTGACACAGATGATCAGCAGAGGTTTGAAATGCTCAAACCAATGTTAAAAAACAAGACTCTTATGGACTTCGGTTGTGGTGCCGGAGGGTTTCTAAACAAAGCTCGACATGTAGCGGAAGACGTTTTTGGTATTGAATCTGAGAACAAAACAAGAGAATATTGGTCTAACGTTATAAATATATATCCTGATTTCGTCTCCTTAAGACAAGACAAGACAAGATTCGATATTATAACAGCTTTCCATGTTTTAGAGCACCTGCATGATCCCAGGGCAATGCTCAAGAATCTGGCATCCCTGCTCGTAGAGGGAGGTCGAATAGTGGTTGAGGTACCAAGTTCTGAAGACATACTTCTGACACTCTATGATTCAGAACCATTTCAACGTTTTACTTATTGGAGTCAGCATTTATTCCTTTTTAATCCAGATTCGCTACGGCGACTTTGTGAGCAGGCCGGTCTTCGAATAGTTACAATACAGCAATTCCAGCGCTACCCTTTATCCAACCATTTGCATTGGCTTAGTAAAGGTAGGTCAGGAGGGCACTCGAGTTGGGCATTTCTTGACACTCCGGAACTTACACGAGCATACTCTAATGCGTTAGCTGCTATAGGTAAGTGTGATTCTCTAATTGCTTATTTAGAAATACCTGATTAATATTAGTACACCCTTCATTTAGAAATGAAATTAGTCGTCTTAGCTGGAGGTTTTGGTACTCGCCTTCAGTCCGTAGTAGCGGATATACCCAAAGCCCTCGCTCCCATCGCTAATATTCCTTTTCTTCAACTGCAAATAGAACATTGGAAAAGCCAAGGAATATATTCTTTTGTTTTTTTATTGCATCACCAGTCTGACTTAATCATTGATTTTCTGAAAAATCAACAAAACGATACTCTCAAAGATTGTCAGATAGCCTGGTTGGTTGAGCCAGAGCCGATGGGGACTGGAGGTGCGGTAGCTTATGCAATCAAGCAATTACATTTTTCTGGTGATTTTTTACTAACAAACGCAGACACGTGGCTCGGTAATGGAATCAAACAACTATTAGATGCGCCCTCACCAGCAATGGTGATAGTAAAAGTAGATAATGCCAGTAGATATGGTTGTGTAGAACTAGACGACCAAAATACAGTGAAAGTATTCCATGAAAAAAGGAGCTATAATGCTTCTGGTTATATTAATGCAGGGCTGTGCCTGCTGCATCCCGGATTATTTAAGGACTTGAATAATAAACCATTTTCTTTAGAACAAATATTATTTCCATTTTTGGCTAATAATGGAATCTTAACAGCTGTGCCCATAAATACAGACTTTATTGATATAGGTATTCCTGATGATTATTTCAGGTTTTGTCGCTGGATTGAGTCAGGCAAAAAAGTTAAACTGTGAACAAAGAGTTATTTATTATTGACGAAAAGGCCTCATTAAGGTCTGCACTTGAAAAGATTGATGCCAATCAACACGGTCTTATCTTGACAACCAGTCCCACTGGTGCAGTGGTTGGTCTTGCAACTGATGGAGATATTAGAGGTGGTTTGCTTGCAGGGGCTTCACTCGATGATTGTATAGGGCAATTGGCAAATCCAAATTTTGTATGGGCAAACCAAAACACTTCGCGAGAAACGTTGCTCAAAAAACTGGATCATAGTATCCGGGTAATTCCATTGTTAAATGCTGCACAGCAATTAACAGGCATTGTTAGTCGAGATAATCTTCCCCTACAAGTCGAAGCAAAGACTTACTCTCGTTCTCGTTCCCCTGTCCGTATAAGTTTTGGCGGTGGTGGTTCGGACCTTACGCATTATTTCAACGGTGAAAATGGTGCGGTCATTAATACAACAATCTCGCTTTATAGCCATGCCATATTGCGGATTCGTGATGATGAGAAGGTTATTATACACTCTCGCGATTTAGGTGCATCACTCCATGCTGAAAATCTTCAAAACGCTTTATCGCAGAAAGGCGCGTTTGGGCTTATTCAAGCCATACTCAAGTTGGTGGATCCGGAATTTGGTTTTGAGCTCTTTCTCCATTCCGATTATCCAATGAATTCAGGACTTGGCGGTTCAGCAGTTGTATCTGCTGCTATGCTTGGTTGTTTCAACCAATTTCGTCATGATAAATGGGATCTGCACGAACTGGCGGAGTTGGCGTTTCAGGCCGAGCGCCTCTATCTTGGCGTTTCAGGCGGATGGCAGGATCAGTATGCCACAGTGTTTGGCGGCTTTAATTTCATGGAGTTCCGGATGGATCAAAATATTGTTCATCCCTTGCGTATTCATCCGGAAACTCTTCTTGAACTCGAAGAGAGTCTGATTCTTTGCGATACAGGAATTAGTCACGAATCAGGTGATATACACCAGGATCAACGCGAGCAGATGAAGCACTTAAATGTTCGTCAGCATGTTCAGTCAAATGTCGAGCTCTCGTATCGTATGCGTAACCAATTGCTCAGAGGCAAGTTGCTTCAATTTGGCCAATCCCTCCATGAATCATGGGAGTTGAAACGCCGGTTTAGTAGCATGATATCGACTATTAACCTCGATCAAATTTACGATAACGCACGCAAATGTGGAGCGTTGGGTGGGAAGCTTTTAGGTGCAGGGGGGGGAGGCTTTTTCCTTTTTTATGTGCCATCTTTTCGTAAACACAATGTCATGGCTCATCTTGAAGATGCAGGGCTTAAGATCAGCCCTTTTCGTTTTGAGCAAGAAGGTTTGCAGTCATGGACGGTCAGAGAGTGCAATAATCATATAGAAATAGAGAGTGTATGAGTTTTAAGATTGGAAATTACGATATCGGTATACAGCGAACATTTGTCATAGCTGAGATAGGCAATAATCATAATGGCAGTTTTGATAGCGCAATAAAACTTATTGATCAATCCATTCAAATAGGTGTCGATTGCGTCAAATTCCAGATGCGCCATCTTAAAGAGGTATACCGTGAGCGTACCCTTCGCAACGACGGAGACGATCTTGGCACAGAATACATTCTGGACCTTCTGCGTCGATTTGAACTCTCAGTTGAAGATCATCGCAGGCTTGCCGATTACTGCAAAAAGAAGGGTATTCTCTATTTGTGTACTCCATGGGATCGCGAAAGTGTCAAAGTGCTTGAAAATATAGGTGTTCCCGCTTACAAAGTTGCATCTGCTGACCTTACCAATCTGCCCCTTTTACAGGTGTTGGCGAGTACAGGTAAACCCCAGATTCTTTCGACAGGTATGAGTTACCCTGATGAAGTTAAGATCACGGTAGATTTTCTTAATCAGCGTAAGGTATCTTTTGTCTTGCTCCACAGCAACAGCACCTATCCTGCCCCGTTACAAGACATTGAACTCAAATGGATGGCACAATTACGTAAACTGCATTCCTTGGTAGGGTACTCTGGTCACGAACGAGGAATTGCCGTTTCACTAGCCGCTGTGGCACTTGGCGCCTGCGTTATCGAACGGCATTTTACCTTGGACCGCAACATGGAAGGGCCCGACCATGCAGCGAGTTTAGAATATGCTGAATTCAAACGATTGATTGAAGGTATTCGCGAAATCGAGCAGGCCCTTGGCGAAGGAGAAGTGCGCAAACTGAGCCAGGGGGAGATGATCAACCGTGAAAATCTCGGTAAAAGTCTGGTTGCTGCAAAGCCTTTAACGATAGGCACAGTAATCCAGTCAGAGCATATCATCGTGCGCAGCCCAGGTCAAGGGCTCTCTCCCCAGCGCTATGAAGAGCTGGTCGGCCGTACCTTACAGCGTAATCTTGCAATGGAAGATTTCTTTTTCCCCTCTGATTTGCTCGACAAGCAGGTAACCCCCCGTCCTTACCAGTTTCGCCGTCCTTGGGGGATCCCGGTGCGTTTCCATGACTTCAAGGAGTACCATTCGCGTGTCACTCCCGATTTCTTCGAGTTCCATCTCTCCTACTCGGATATGGATCTCAACCTTGCAGATTTTTTAACCGGACCATATCCCTGCGGATTTGTAGTGCATGCTCCAGAACTCTTTGCAGGCAGTCGTCTGATGGATTTGGCCACACCGGACGAGGAGTATCGCAAGTACTCATTAGAGCAAACTCAACGCGTCATTGATATCACTCGCTCACTTAAATCATATTTCCCAGCGACGACCAAACCGCAGATAGTGGCAAATATTGGCGGCTTTACCATGGATGCGCTCCTTCCCTCTGAACAGATTATACCCTATTACCATCGATTTGCTCAAAGTCTAAGCGAGCTTGATCTTGAAGGGGTTGAACTTATTCCTCAGACTATGGCTCCGTTCCCCTGGCATTTTGGTGGTCAGCGCTACCAGAACCTTTTTGTCAAACCTGAAGAGATTATTGAGTGGTGTTTGAAGCTCAATTTGCGTATGTGTTTTGACATCTCTCACAGTTGTTTGGCGTGCAATCACTTGGGCCTTGACTTTTATGATGTTTCAACACGCATAGCGCCCTTTACAGCGCATCTTCATTTAGGAGACGCTCGGGGAGTTAATGGTGAAGGTTTGCAGATAGGTGAAGGGGAGCTTGATTTTGAACGGTTAGGCAAAATTCTTGATACAGGATGCCCGCAAGCAACCTTCATTCCTGAAATCTGGCAAGGGCATAAAAACGGAGGGGAAGGCTTTTGGGCAGCGCTCGAAAAGCTGGAGGGTATGCTGTGAATGCTTTGATTAAAGCAAGAATTAGCGAGTCAATCAAGGTCAAAGAGCTAATGCTCGCCGATGAGGCTCTGCTTATTCAGCTTGAAATGTTGGCTACTGATTGCTTGACGGCATTACTTTCAGGTGGCAAGATCATTTTTGCCGGTAATGGCGGGAGTTTTGCCGATGCTCAACACCTTTCAGCAGAATTCACCTCCCGATTCTTGTTTGACCGCGCTCCTTTGCCGTCACTGGCATTGGGTACCAACAGCTCAGCTATCAGTGCCATTGGTAATGACTATGGCTATGATCAAGTGTTTAGTCGTGAGTTGCGCGGTATTGCTCAACCACACGATGTTTTTATAGGGATTTCTACCAGTGGAAACAGTCTGAATATTGTCAGGGCAGTCGAAGCAGCAGTTGAATCAGGTATTCGTACTGTTGTATTGACCGGGCAAAGAGGGGGAGTGATTGCAGCTTTTTGCGAGTGTCTTCATGTGCCGTCAAGCGATACTCCTCGGATTCAGGAGTGTCATATTTTACTTGGCCACATCTTGTGTGAGTTAGTTGAAGCTAAATTTCATGGTTAAGTGTATACGCAACTATTAAGATGCACCTATTTTTTTGTCATTAAATCGCTCGTTTTAAAATATGGGAAAAAATAGTATAGTTGGCTTTGTAACCGTTAGAACTTCTTCATCTCGTTTACCTGCGAAATGCTTGCTTCCATTTGGTGAGGGAAATGTAATAGAACACATTATTCGAAGAGCACAGTCATTAGGCATAGAGCCAATATTATGCACAAGTATCGATAAATCTGATGATATCCTTGAACAGATTGCTTCCAATGAGGATGTAAAATGTTTTCGGGGTTCTTTAGTCAATAAGTTAAAGCGTTGGTCGGATTGTGCTAATTTTTTTGATATCGAGCATTTTCATACTGTTGACGCAGATGATCCTTTTTTTGATGGGGAAGAGATAACCCGGAGCATGCAACTCCTGAAGGATGGAAATTATGATATGGTTTGCCCGACTGAATCTTCATCAGCAGGCGGCGCGAGTGTTGGTTACTCTTTGACTGCTGAAATTGTTAGGCGTGTCTCCTCCTCACTACCTCTTGAATCAGATACTGAAATGATGTGGTATTACCTGGAAAAAATTACAAATCTTAAAAAGGTAGTTTTACCCGAAGAAGCTACTTTGCCACCTATGGCGAGGCTTACGCTTGATTATGAGGAGGATTATTGGCTTTTAGTATCTGTGTTAAGAATTATTGGGGGGCAGGCATCAAGAGCAGAAGTCAATCGGTTGTTCTTGAGTAACCCTGATCTTTTCAAAATTAATTGGTTCAGAAATCAGGAGTGGAAGAAAGCTCAATTAGCTAAAAATTGTTAACAATAAAACAGCCCTTATGACTGAAAATGTTAAACACCCGTTCGGAAAGTACAATGGTAATGAAGCAGAATATGTTTTACGGGCATTAGATACAGAAAATCTCGAAAATAAGGCATTTCAATGGGTTCAGCGATTTGAAGAGGCGTTTGCGGCGAAAATAGGGTCAAAGTACGCTATAGCGGTGAACTCTGGTACGTCAGGTTTGCATGCTGCGCTATATGCCGCTGGGGTAGGCTCAGGAGATGAGGTTATTCAGCCTGCAATGACTGTTGTAATGGATGCTTATGCCACTATTCACTTGGGCGGAATTCCGGTTTTTGCTGATATAGTAGCCGAGACTCAACATATTGACCCAGTAGACATAGCCCGCAAGATTACTCCTCAGACAAAAGCAATCATTACGGTTTCATGGCAGGGACTACCAGTTGATATGGACCCAATAATGGAACTTGCTCAAAAGCATAATCTTGTAGTTATAGACGATTCTGCGCAGACCATGATGGGCAGATATAAAGGTTTAATATCAGGGACCAATACGCATATTGGGGTTTATAGCTTTGAAAATAAAAAGCATTTGACCACAGGTTCAGAGGGTGGAATGATTGTGACATCGGATCCTGAATTAGCAACTCGAGCCCGTAAGTTTGCGGGTATCGGATACAAGCACATGACGGCAACTGCTGGCCGCACCCACTTGGCATTATCAACAGTTCAAGATCCCGGGTATGAACGTTTTGATACTATCGGCTTAAATTACCGTATGAATGCTATCTCCGCTGCCGTTGGGCTGGCCCAACTTGAACGTGTTGACCATATTGTTGCCCGCCGTCAAGCATGTGCGAGGATGTTTCTTGAAGCAACTGAGGGCTGTCGTTGGATGATACCGCAAACAGTTATGGAGGGTGTTGAGCATAGTTATTATACTTTCGCAGTCGATTATCGTGGTGAGTCTGAGCGTGGAGTGAAATGGAAGGAATTTTATAATCGATACATGGCAATGGGAGGGGATGGTTTTTATGGTTGTGTTGTTACCCCTTATCTGGAAATCTCTCTACGCAACAAGATGTTTGGTTCGCTTAAGATGGAGGCGGGCCTCTGTCCTGTAGCAGAGGCATTACAACTGCGGCTCATGCAGTTTAAGACAAACTATCGAGATCTGGGTATGGCAAAAATAAAGGCTGAGTTATTATCCAGGTTAATTGATGAAATCGGTCGTTGAAAAAAACACATGGCAATACATCCTCTTCGTTTCGGTATTGTTCAGGGGCGGCTCATTCAGTCACCACCTGGTCAATTACAATGGTTTCCTCAAGACTACTGGGAATCAGAATTCTTTATTGCTTCAGCACTTGGTATTGACTACATAGAGTTAATCGCTGAGCGAAACCACAATCCGGCAAATCCTCTATGGAGTGATGCTGGAGTTAATAGCATAAAGTCTTTGGTCAAGCGTAACGGACTCTCTTTGCATGCTTTTTGCAACGATTATATTGTCGATCATGCTTTACCGAAGAGTGATGATGTATTATCTCAGAACTTGAAACTGATTGAGCGAGGCGCACTTCTTGGATGCCAAAAATATATTTTGCCTCTCTTTGAACAATCCGAGCTTACTCTAAAGAATGTTGAGGAGTATGTTGATCCATTACGCATAATTGCAGATAAAGCTGAACAATCAGGTATTACTGTTTGCCTGGAGACTGTTTTGAATGGAGCCGAACTGATTACTGTTTTAGAAAGGATTAACCATCCTGCGGTAAGCGTTGTCTACGATACAGGTAACAGAGTAGCTTTTGGTCACGATTTACCTGGCGATATATGCATGCTTGGCAGCAGAATCAGTCATGTTCACATTAAGGACAAGAACACATTTAATGAAAATGTCATTATTGGAACAGGACTCGTGAATTTTCTTAAGGTTTTTGAAGCTCTTGCAGAAATTAAATATCAAGGTCCATATACTTTTGAAACTCAAAGAGGCAGTAATCCATTGCGAACTGCGGCTTATAATCTTGAGCTTGTGAAATTTTTCTATGAGGAATGTTTTGCCAAGTGAGCTTTTCTAACGTTTTGTTTATTGGATTGGGGGGTGCTGGGCAACGTCATCTTCGTATATTTCGTCAACTACTTCCTGAGAGTGCACTCTTTTCTGCTTACCGTAGTAGTAGTGCGACTCCTTTGCTTCGCCCAGATTTTTCCGTAGATGAACACAATACTGTTGAGAGTGCTTATGGGCTAAAAACTTTCGAAAGTTTAAAGTCAGCATTTGAATCATCCCCGGATTTGACGGTGATATCAACCCCTACAGCTTTTCATAGGCAACCAATGTTTATGGCAATGGAAGCCGGAAGTGGCGTGTTGGTGGAAAAGCCTTGGGCAGAAAATCTTGATGGTTTTGCAGAGTTTGCACACGGGATGAGGATTAAAAAGTTACCGTTTCTAATTTCATTTCAGCGCCGTTTTCACCCTCTGATAGCTCGTGCTTGTCAAATGGTAAAATCCGGCGTGATTGGTTGCCCCATAGCTGCTTCATTTACAGTGTATTCGAATGTTCCATCTTGGCATCAATATGAGGATTGGCGAAACCTTTACGCTGTTCGCCAGGATTTTGGCGGCGGAGTACTTCTGACAGAAATTCACGAACTTGATCTTGCATACTGGTTTTTTGGAGTGCCTGATGCGGTCTTTTGTGTAGGGGGGAATCGTGGAAAGGAAAAACTTGGAGTCGAAGATACAGTGCAGATGACACTGCTTTACCAAAACTTTTCAGTTCATATTACCTTATGCTTTATGCACAAAAAAACATCACGAAGTTTTCATATTGCAGGGTCAGAGGGTAATATAGTTTGGAATGAAGAAGGCAATCAACTAACGGTAACTCCTTTTGGTAATACGCCAGAAATCTTTGTCGAACCTGGTTATTCAAATGATTCCATGTTTATGGCGCAGGCGAACTATTTCCTAAAATCATGGAAGGAGTCCGATACAAATGAATCTCTTAGAGCAGCAGAGGTTTCATTGGTGATTGTTGATGCAGCTCGGCGCTCAATGCTTAGCAAACAGGCAGAGGCAGTCGTTCTTGAATATGTAAACAAAGATAAAAAGGCATAGGTACAATTGGGTAAAGCATTCCAAAAATTTGATTTAACCGGAAAAATAGCGCTAATAACCGGGGCAGCAGGCCTGCTTGGTGTGGAGCACGCAGCAGCTCTGCTTGAAAGTGGTGCAACTGTTGTTTTGACTGATATAAGCGAGGTAACTCTCGGTATCGCGCGTGAAACTTTATCAAAAACAGCCGATTCTGCTCGTATCCAAACGCTGGTGATGGATGTCACTAAGCCTGAGTCAATAAGAGTTGTTGCTGAAAGTCTTGCTGAAAAAGGGTTACGTGTTGATATTCTTGTTAACAATGCTGCAATTGACCCGAAAGTAAATGGTGATCAGGGCATTCTCGAAACCTCACGCCTCGAAAACTTCCCGCTTGAGCAATGGGATTTACAAATCGCAGTCGGACTGACCGGGGCTTTCCTTTGTAGCAAAGAGTTTGGCACAGCGATGGCTCATGATGGTAAAGGCGGCGTTATTTTAAACATTGCATCAGATCTCTCAGTTTTTTCACCTGACCAACGGCTCTACCGCAAAGACGGCCTTTCAGATGACCAGCAACCAGTAAAGCCAGTAACCTACTCTGTAATAAAAGCAGGCTTGATAGGTTTAACACGCTATCTGGCAACATACTGGGCAGATAAAGGGGTTCGTTGTAACGCACTTTCGCCAGGTGGTGTCTATACTGGCCAATCAGAAGAGTTTGTCCAGCGCCTAACTTCTCTTATTCCTACGGGGCGGATGGCTAATCATGATGAATATCGTTCAGCCATTCATTTTCTTTGTTCAGATGCATCAACTTACATGAATGGCCAAAATATCGTTATGGATGGTGGTCGCTGCGTATGGTAGTGTTTACGATGGTCGCTAAGTCAATAAGTATACCGGCCGAGGAATATATTTTAGTGAAATAGTATACCGTATAAAATATAATGTTGAATAAAGAAGAGTTTTTTACCAAGTTTACTGGCGTATGCCCAGGAAGTGTTAGATCAAGCAATGATACTTTAGAAATTCATTCAAATATATATTTTGAGCCACTTTCTATGGTTGGTCTTGAAGAAATGCATCGTTATTCAAAAGACGTTAGATTCTATGAGTTCTTGGAGTTTGATCCATTTAATACCATTGAAAAAACAAAATCATACATAGAAAAATTAGAGCAACGGATGGCTGGTAGGCCATTATATACAACTGCCAAGTACTGGTTTGTAAGAAGAAAAACAGATGGATATCTTATTGGTACTGCCGCACTGACGTCCCTAAATTATGACCGGCAATCCGTTGAATGGGGCTATGGTGTCGATCCTGAGTTATGGGGATTAGGGTATATATTGCAAATAGAAGAGTTACTAAAGCATTTTGTCTTTGAAGTTTTAGATTTAAATAGGCTCTATGGTATGACTATGGTTACCAACCAGCGAACTATTGCATCGTTACTTGCTTCAGGAATGAAACAAGAAGGAATTCTGAGGCAGTTTTATTGCAAACAGGGCACCTTTATTGATGCTTGGCAATATTCAATGCTTCGTTATGAGTATTATGAGAGTAAAGAATGTGGCAAATCAACACAAAGACATTATGCGATTAATGACGTAATCGACATTGTTAGCTCTATCTTGACCGAAGAGGATATAAGCGATGAGACGAATATGTGTAATGCTTTCAGCTGGGATTCGTTGAATCATATGTCAATAATGGTTGCTGTTTCACAGAAGACGGGAATATCTCTATCTCCATCAGAAATGATGCGTGCAAATTCAGTCAAGGCACTTTTTGGTATTCTGGAAGAACGGGCAGTTTCAAAGTAATGTCATCAGTCGCCAAACTATTATTTCAAAGAATGATCGCTTATGGTCATCTTGCTGCTATTAGCTATAACGGCAGGTTAATTACCTATGCAGAGTTATCCGCAAAAGCCCTCTCAATTGCTGGAGCCTTGAACGAATGTGGAGCCGAACGCGAAACAATAGGCATTGTAGGGCAACGAACCCCTTCTTCATACTTTGGTATACTCGGCATTCTTTTTGCCGGATGCAATTATGTGCCCATAAATCCAAAATATAATCACCAGAAGCTGGTAGCAATGCTTCGAGCTGCCAACGTCAGATATTTAGTTGGCGATAAAAAGAGTCTAGAGCTGCTGGAACCGGTTATCTCCAGTTCTGGTATACCGTCCATGCAAGCAGTCATTCTTCCTGAAGGCGCTTCTTCTGTAGGCAAAAGATGGATTGATGAATGCGTGTTGCAGTCCACACCACCATTGGGGCATCCTGTTCCTTCAGAACTGGAAGGTTTAGCATACATATTGTTTACTTCGGGCTCTACGGGAGTGCCAAAGGGTGTGCAGGTAACAAATGCAAATCTTTTAGCGTTCCTTCAGAGCATGGAGCATATTTATGACTTGGATCCAGGTTTTAGAGCCTCGCAGACATTTGACTTTAGCTTCGACCCATCAGTATCTGATATGTTTTATACTTGGGCTAACGGAGGAACCTTATGTGTATTACTTGAAGATGAGCTGATGTTGCCTTCCGAATATCTTGTCAGGGAGAAAATCACATTTTGGAATTCAGTACCGTCAATAGCAAGCTTTTTGTATAAAATGGGTCATCTTTCACCCGGTGCTTTTCCAGAATTAACTCATAGCATGTTTTGTGGAGAGCAATTCCCTAAATATCTAGCCGATATATGGAGAAAAGCAGCGCCAAATAGTACAATCGAAAATTTATATGGCCCGACAGAAGCAACTATCTACATTTGCCGTCATAAATATGATTTAACCGAAGAAAACCGAAATTTTAGAAACTCAATAATACCCATTGGTCGCCCATTTATTAATCATCAAATTGCATTAATAGATGAAAATGGCCAAAAAGTCGCTCCGGGTGGGACAGGCGAGATCGTATATAAAGGGCCACAAATAACCATTGGTTATTTAAACGATCCAGAAAAAACAGCAAACACATTTGTCTCGTTCGATTGGGATAAGACAGGCGGCAAGTGGTATCGGTCTGGTGATCTTGGGTTTTACAACGAAGACGGTAATCTTGAATGCATAGGTCGTAAAGACAGCCAAATTAAACTAGCTGGCCGTCGAATTGAGATTGGTGAGATTGAAGCTGTTCTCCATCGATATCCTCTAACATCAAATGCCGTAGTAGTTGCGTTACGAGATGCCAATGACGTTGTAACCGGGTGTGTCGCATTCATCACCTCAATGTTAAGTAAGGAGGAAGAAGTACACATAAGAACAGATAGCGTTAAATACCTTGATCGAATCTTTTTCCCTAAACGCTTGATATATATCAGTGACCTCCCATTAACTGCAAGCGGAAAAGTTGACCGTAAAAAATTAGAATCAGTTGCAAATAAACTTATCAATACCGATTAAACAAAGAAATATTTATTGAGAAATAAATCTGATTCTTATAAGCGCGTTGATTATGTAAAATATAAAATCGCAACCCTTCGTTAATTATTCTGCAAATAAGGATAAAATAAATATAATAATATTACTAATTGATAGAGTATTCTTAGTTGTGTATTAAATTCGATTTTTATAGATGATAATCCGTAATTACATCATTGAAAAAGATGTTAAACTAATAGTTCTTGGAGAAAAAACAAATTTATGCAATTAAAATATAGAGCAGATGTTGATGGCTTGAGAGCAGTTGCTGTTTTAGCCGTTATATTTTTTCATGCCGATGTTAAAGGATTTTCTGGGGGTTTTGTAGGTGTTGATATCTTTTTTGTTATTTCCGGTTTTCTGATAACATCAATTATCTTAACGGAAATAAAAAACGGACACTTCTCTGTCGCACGGTTTTATGAACGTAGGATTAGAAGAATCTTTCCGCCACTTTTCTCGGTTATAATATTTGTACTTATAATTGGTACTATCATTTTAGACCCATTATCGTTTAAAGATTTAGGAAATACTTTAACAGCAACATCCCTTTTTGTATCGAATATATTATTTTGGCGTAGAGCAGGATACTTTGACTTAGGGCTGATGGAGCGGCCTTTGCTTCATACTTGGTCACTCGCAGTCGAAGAGCAGTTTTATATAATATTCCCTTTACTACTTGTTGCAATAAGTCGATTTTTAAATAAAAAATATCTTTCCTTCTTGTTTGGTATATGTATAGTTAGTTTCCTTGCAAGTATCTATGGTGTTTATAATTATCCGGTGGCAACTTTTTATCTTATGCCAACACGGGCATGGGAGTTGCTTTTTGGTTCTGTTTTAGCCCTTGATGAAACGCCTCAACTTAAATCAAACACCAACCGAAATATCGGCTCAATAATAGGCATAAGCTTAATAGTATATAGTATAATAAGATATAGTCCTTTAACTCTATTCCCGGGTCCTAATGCATTATTGCCTGTACTTGGGGCTTGTTTGATTATATACAGCGGTGGAGGGGGCAAAGAAGTTATAGTAAATAAGTTTTTAAGTCTTAAACCTATTGTTTATATCGGCCTTATATCATATTCGCTATATCTTTGGCACTGGCCGCTCATTGTGATTGCTAAGTATCTAATATTAAGAGAGTTAACAGGTATTGAAATTATCTTAATTATTGCAGTTACATTTATTATCTCAGCAATTTCTTTGAAATATATAGAGTATCCATTCCGAAAAAAGCATCCAGTTATTCCTGAAAGAAAAAAACTCTTTGTGCTTTCAGGAATTATAACGTTAATATTAGTAACTATTGGTGTAACGATTCATACCAAAAAGGGGTTCCCAGATCGTTCGCCTTCTTGGAATGGAATTATCACAAATGCAGCAACAGACCCATTATGGAAGAATTTTGAAAAAAATGAAAAAAATTTAGACGAATTACCTAAAGGTAATGGCCCTGATTTAATAGGTCCAACTAGTGGTAAACTAAAGTTTGCACTATGGGGGGACTCACATGCAGGAAATTTAGTCGATTGTATATCAGATTTAGCAACAAAATATAATATATCTGGTTTCAATATAGCGCATGGACATGCGGTTCTACCATTATTGGGTATTAATGTTGTAGATAGAGACTACGTATTCAATGAAGCGGATTATAATAAAAGTGTTATTGAATTTATAAAAATTCACCCAGAAATAGAGACAATAATAATCGCAGGATTTTGGAGCGCAGAAACCAAAATGGTAGATGTTAATAGCGAATATAGCGGAAATCAGCCACAACACGTCTTATTGGAAGCAGGGTTAAGGAGATCAGTTAACGCATTATTAAAAATGGGTAAGAAGGTTATACTTGTTAGCGATGTTCCGACACTAAAAGCAAAGCCAAATAGTATTCTTTTTATTGCAAATATGCTTAATAAAGCACCAAACTTTGAAAAAATATCACCAACTATAGAAGAATATAATATAAAAAACAAAGATATACAGCTTATCTTTGACAAGATAAGTGCGAATTCAAATGTAACTATTATTCATCCTGAATCTAAATTATTTGATAAAAAAGGAAGAGCTATTGTAATGATAATGAACAAAATGCTGTATATAGATAATTGCGGGCATTTAACAAGTATAGGCTCTAAATATATTTCAACTTCATTCGATGACCTGTTTAAGAAAATGATTAAATAAAGCGCCATTTCATAGAAGTTATTGGAAACCAAATTTCATTTTACTTTACCTGATGTATTTGCATTTACAGCTTGCCACGGTCTTGCCCCCTTTTTTATAAGACTACCTCTTCATAGCAAAAACCCGGTTGCTTAACAAGAAATTCTTACTGTGTCAGTCTGAGTATCAGCAACTATTTCCCTGCGCCGTTTGACTCTCAGTATCATTTTATTCTATTCGGTGGCAATTCTCTAAGATTTGTTGATAATGGTAGGTAATATTTTCGTGATTAGGCATTCGATTCAAATACAACTATCAATAGTATTAATAAATTAATCTCAATAAATGTTGCAAATAGCAAAAGGAATATGTTGGCAGTATTTACTTTAAAGAAATATTATCGGAAATAGTAGTATATATATGCAAAAGGAGTTAAATATAGAGAAAGAAAAACTTATCGATACCTATGGTAAAGATAGGTATATGAAGCTAATTTATAAAATAAGCACAGTCCAGAAAATAGCTGAAATATTAGGTGCCGCTGCTAAAAAAGTTTTAGGCGATAGATATTCAGATAAATATCTTCAGACAATTTATATACCCTTTTTGGCGCAGTTAATTCAAGCAGATCAAATAAGGCCCTTAAATCGCTTACAAAGCCCTACATTTCAAAATATTTCACAACTTCTTTTATATTTGTGGCCAGACTGGCACAGTTCAATATTTGAAAATAATAGAAAGTGGCCTGAAGGAAATTATGATATTATATTTGACAATAGATTAAATATATATGAAAAATATGTATTTAAATTATTTGGAATATCATATTGTGAACTTCAAAATGCAATAACGGAAAAAGAAATAGTCCGAGAAGACTTTAAACTTAGATCAATATTATTAAAGTATTTAGCAAATGTTAATGATATATTTTCAGCTGAACTTATTGTCGATTATCTTCCATGTTCTTTGTTTGAAGGGTTATTAACTAATACAAATATTGTTAACTATCCCAGTGCAAAAGTTTTATGGCTAGGTCAAATTCATAATGAAAGTTATTTATTCTACTTAGCATATATGAAAGACAAGGGTGTAAAGGTGATCGCTCAAACTCACGGAGGGGCAATTTCACAAGTAGAATATATCTTTGCTACTGATATTTCTGAGAGACTGTTGTCTGATATACATCATTCTGGAATGTGGGGGAATATTTATAAAGCATATCCAAATTGGCGTGCATCAAGAAATTTATTTCTAAATAAAAAATATTTTACTTACAAAAAAAAACAAAAGATACTCGTAATAACTACATTCTTTTTAATCGAATCACGGAGTGAGCATAAGATTTGGTATTCAAATAATATTACCTCCGAGGAGTTTTATCACAAACGATTAAAAGATCTTAATAATCATTTTGATGCAGCTTTTGATTTTATGGCTCACCCATATCAACATGATTTTGATGTTAAACTTTCATATTTAAAGTCGCTTTATCCAGATTGTGCCTTTATAAAGAATATTTCAGTTCAGGAGGCCTCGCATCACTATGATGCAGTAATTCATTTGGACACTTGGGCCACTGCGCTAATAGAATTGTCTGGTACAAACATACGACAATATGTTTATTTAGGTCCTGAGTTGCTTCTTAATCAAGGATATGAGCGGTTTTTATGGAATAATAAAAAGTCTTCAACCAAAAAAGAATGTATTAATGGTTGTTATGTTGAAGTAAATAATAAAAAGTATAAAGCAGCTTATGGGGGTAGTTATTTGTATCCATTCTATTATGCTAGATTAATTAAAAAGTTAAAGTCGCAATTATAAGTATGATACGTTTTAATTATTTTTATATAATTTCCGGGATCTGATTAAACTTCTTAATTAAATGAATAATATTTATAAATGCAATATATGCCAAAATGAGTTAAATAATGTTAGATATTATGTAAGAGAAATGATGTATGGTTCTCGTAAAAAATATGAGTATCTATTGTGCAGTAATTGTAATACTTTACAGCTTAAAAATAATGATAAAGATATCCAAAAATATTATCCAAAAGATTATTATTCATATAGTAATAATATAGTCGATCAAAATGCTTTTTTAATTAAGCAAGCTAAATTGATTAGATATAAACTTGTTTTAGAGTGGAAAGAATCTTTTATTTCAAAAATAATAAAGAGGAAAATACCTTTATATAACTATTTAAGTTTATCTAATGTATCCAAGTCCTCTTCCATATTAGAAATAGGATGCGGCAATGGTTCTTTGTTATGTTGGCTTGCAAATGAAGGTTTTGAAAAATTGGTTGGCATAGATCCTTATATTGATAAAGATATTTATTATAAAAATGGTGTCTCCATCTATAAAAAATATCTTTCTGATATATCAGGAAAATATGATATAATTATATTAAATCATGTTTTCGAACACTTTGAAAACCCCCATACTGAAATAATAAGTCTTAAAAAACTATTAAATGATAATGGTAAAATAATCATAAGAACACCTGTTATGGATAAATGGGCTTGGAGAGAATATGCAGAAAACTGGGTGCAAATTGATGCGCCTAGACATTTTTATATATACTCAGAGCAATCTATGAGATATATTTGTAATTTATATAATTTAGTCGTTACTGGTGTCTACTACGATTCCGATGTGTTTCAATTTTGGGGAAGTATTCAAAATCAAAAAAATATACCTTTAAACGATAATAGATCATGGGTAGTTAATAAAAAAACTTCTATATTTACAGAAAAGGAAATTGACTTTTACAAAAAGAAATCTCAAGAATTAAACTTAGCTTTTGATGGTGATCAAGCTTGCTTTTTAATTGAGATCTTGTAGGCCACATATGAAAATATCTATTGCATTAGCTGCTTATAATGGCTCTAAGTATTTGACTGAACAATTAAATAGTTTTACAAATCAAACTCATTTGCCTGATGAATTAGTTATATTTGATGATGCTTCTACCGATAAAACCATGTTTCTTTTACATGAATATCAAAGTAGCGCACCATTTGATGTCATTATATATTCCAACGACAATAGGGTTGGATATTCAAAAAACTTTGAGCAAGCAATTGCCCGTTGTACTGGTGATATTTTATTTATAAGTGACCAGGATGATGTATGGTTTCCCAATAAGATTAAAGATACAATTGATATTCTTTCTTCTCATAAGAATGCATTAGTTATTATTAATGATCAACAAATTTGTGATATTAATCTGGTCCCTACACAATTCACAAATTATTCTAATACTTATGCTGCTGGATTTGGCCCATTTTGGTTAAGTGCCGGATGTTGTACAGCAGTGCGGTCTTCATTTGTTGAACTGTTATTTCCTTTTCCAAATGATTTAATACCTTTTGACGGATGGATTCATACATTAGCTTTGCTTTTAAAAGTTCGTTACGTTAATAATAATGTTTTACAGTTTTACAGAAGACATTCTGACAATACTTCTAATTCTATTGCAAGTCAACTAAATCCTCCAGACCGATTTACTAACTTTTTTTCCTATGGATTGAAAGATGTTCGTAAAGGTTGGTTAAATGACGTTTTACTTAAATCAAAACTAATCGAATTGTTGACTAAAAGGAATGATATAATTTCTACAATATCCCCCTCTTTGGACATACCTGCTGTTATTAATGACCTAAATAAGAATATTGAAGCAATAAAAGATCGAATAGAGATATTTTCATTTAAAGGTTATAAAAAAATATATTTTATTTTCTTGTTGTATTTTAATGGTGGATATTCATTCTTTTCTGGCTGGAAAAGTGCATTAAAAGATATTGTTAGAAAGTAAATCTATTATCTATAATTTTATTATTTACTTTTTCTATTAATACTATGAAAATATCAATTGTTCTTCCAAATCTTGCGGGTGGAGGTGCAGAACGTATACATATTAATCTTGCTCATGATTGGATATCTCGTGGTTTAACAGTTGATTTTATTTTGATGAAAAAAACAGGTGAATTGCTTTCTTTACTTTCACCCGAAATATCTGTTATTGATTTAGGTGTTAATAATATTCGGCATGTTATTCTCCCTCTTGCTACATATTTACGTAAATCATCTCCTAATGTTATTCTTGTTGCTATGTGGCCTCTTACTTCTGTTGCAGTTATTTCTTGGCTGCTTTCAGGAAGAAACGCCAGAATATTCCTTAGTGACCATGAGCATTTAACTTCCTCATACCTTAAACAAAATCGAGTCTCTTCTTTCAAGCTTAAATCTTCTATAAGATTTTTGTATCCTTTCGCAAATCGGGTATTTGCTGTATCACAAGGCGTTAAAGATGATTTGTGTAATATTGGCAAACTTTCTCGTAGCAAGGTGAATGTCATTTATAATCCTGTCGTAATATCAGATGTGCCCCAATCTATTTATTCACAATCTTCAGATTATTTATGGGGTGCTGATTGTAAACATCGTATTCTTGCTGTTGGTAGGTTAACGATCCAAAAAGATTATAAAACTTTGATAAAGGCATTTCTATTATTACCTAGCCATTTTAAAGCTAAATTAGTTATTCTAGGAGATGGTCCTTCAAAAAATGAAATATTAGAATTAATTCTAAAATATAATCTTCACGATAGTGTTATTTTGAAAGGTTTTATCCAGGATACATATAGCTGGTTTCGAAGTGCAGATTTATTTGTTCTCTCTTCGTTGTGGGAAGGTTTTGGTAATGTTATCGTTGAAGCTCTAGAGTGCGGTCTTCCCGTTGTTAGCACTAACTGTCTAAGTGGTCCTGCTGAGATTCTTGAGAACGGTCGATATGGAAAACTAGTACCTGTTGGAGATTCTATTGCTCTTGCTTCTGCCATGATTGAAAGCTTAACCCAAACGCATGATCGAGAGGCTTTAATGCAGCGGGCTCAGGATTTTTCAGTAAAACAAATTTCAGATCAGTATCTTGCTAATATGTTTCCTGAATTTGCATAAATCTTGAAAAGATTAATGGGTGTTTTATATATCTCTTACGATGGTATGCTTGAGCCCTTAGGGCAATCTCAGGTTTTGAGTTATCTCAAGCGCTTGGCGGTAGGGCGAAGCATTCACCTTATCAGTTTTGAGAAGTCTGAGGACTGGGCTAACGTGGCTGCGCGCAATTCCCTTGACAATGTGATAGAGGCTTCAGGCATTATATGGCATCCGTTGCGTTATCATAAGAGTCCTTCTTCTTTAGCTACGTTGTTCGATATTACTTGTGGCATTGCTGTTGGTTTATGGCTTGTTTTGCGTTACCGGTTGATTATTGTGCATGCTCGGAGCTATGTCTCCTCTGTCGTGTCACTTGTGCTTAAGCGCCTGACCGGTGTGAAATATATTTTTGATATGCGTGGTTTCTGGGCAGATGAGCGTGTTGATGGTGGATTATGGCCCAAAGAAGGGCGCATATATCATACTGCTAAATGGTTTGAACGGCAATTTCTCCTTAGTGCTGATGTTGTAGTTTCGCTGACTCAGGCAGCTGTCGATGAGATGCGTAGCTTTTCCTATCTGCAAGATCATACACCTCCATTTGAGGTTATCACGACTTGCGCTGATCTTGATTTGTTTCGAACAGATTCGGCCGAGTTATTGCCTCACTCTTTTGATAGACCTTTCACTTTGGGTTATGTTGGTTCTGTAGGGGTCTGGTATCTTTTTGATGAATCATTGCGCTGTTTTCAGTTTTTGCGTAAACGCTTACCGGATGCCAGAATGCATATTCTCAATCGTGGAAGTCACGATTTTATTCGTGAACGTCTGATGGCTTTTCATATTGATTCTGATGCTGTGCATATTGAGGAGGCAGATCACCACGGTGTTATCCGTGCAATGCAGCAGATGAATGCCGGTATTTTTATTATAAAGCCGCTTTATTCTAAGATGGCATCGGCTCCGACTAAGTTGGGTGAGTTTCTTGGATGTGGTATTCCGTGTTTGGGTAACATTGGCGTTGGTGATATGGCTGGTATTCTTGAAAATGAGAAGGTTGGTGTGGCTTTAACCCGGTTTGATGACGATGCCTTGCGCGATGCAATTGATCAGCTTTTGCAATTGACACAGAGTGCAGGAATACAGGAACGATGCAGGGCAACTGCTGTGAGGTACTTTTCTCTTGATGAAGGCGTTCGGCGTTATGCTTCGGTGTATGATAGATTGGATGTTCCCCGTCAAGGTGCTGTTGGCTTTGACTCATTATGAAAAGGGATAGAGTATAAAAATTATGAAGAATGTAGATGTTGCTACTATAAAAAGTTTTGGTGATGAATGGTCTCGGTTTGATCAGTCGGAACTTTCAGAGGCTGAGACGACCAGAATATTTGAGGAATATTTTTCCGTGTTTCCGTGGAATAGATTACCTGCTAATGCTATTGGCTTTGATATGGGATGTGGCTCAGGACGTTGGGCCAGGTTGATGGCTCCGCGTGTGGGGCATCTTCACTGCATTGACCCTTCTTCGGCGTTGAATGTTGCAAAGAAGGCTCTAACAAAGCTGGCCAACGTCTCGTTTTACAGGGCATCTCTTGATGAACGTCCTCTTCCGGCAAACAGTCAGGATTTTGGTTATTCGCTTGGTGTGTTGCATCATGTTCCGGATACTGCCGGTGCGATTCAAACATGCGTTGAGATGCTTAAGCCTGGGGCGCCTTTTCTTGTCTATATCTATTATGCGTTCGATAATCGTTCTTTAGCGTTCAAGCTGGTATGGCGAGGCTCTGACCTGCTGAGGCGTGCTATTTGCAGGCTTCCTTCTGCGCTAAAACATTTGCTGACTGACACTCTTGCTGTTGTTGTTTATTACCCTATGGCACGTTTTTCATTGCTTACAGAGCGTCTGGGTTTACCTGTTTCCTCAATTCCCCTCTCATACTACCGAAACCATAGTTTTTACACCATGCGTACAGACTCACGTGACCGCTTTGGAACTCCTTTGGAGCAGCGGTTTACAAGGTCTGAAATTGCTGGAATGATGGATTCGGCAGGGTTGGGTGAAGTTACGTTTTCCGATAGGGCACCATACTGGTGTGCCGTGGGCATCAAGCGATGATTACTGTGCTTGGATTGGCTCTCTACGGCCCATTGGCAGCCAGTAACCGGTATCGACTTAGTCAGTATGTGACGGGTCTTGCTGCTTATGGTATTGATTTACAGATTTCGCATCTTCTGGGTGACGACTATCTGCGTTACCGTTTTGGTAATGGGTCAATTCCGGTTGATGCCATATTTTCTGCTGGGATTGATCGTCTTACTAAGCTGCTCCGTAAGCAAGAGTACGATATTGCAATGGTGCATTGTGAATTGTTTCCTTTACTGCCAGCCTGGATAGAGTGTTCGCTCATTCGCAGACCTTACATATACGACTTTGATGATGCCTTTTATCTCAAGTATCATAGCGGTCTGATGGGCGTGGCACGTCCTCTGCTTGGACGTAAGTTTGAGAGGGTGATTGCAGGTGCAGCGGCGGTGACGGCTGGTAATCGTGTGCTCGCCAACTATGCCTTGCAGTTCAACACGAAGACTCATCTCTTTCCATCGGTTGTTGATACGGGGCGATATCTTTCTCGGCCAGCTGGTCATCATGGCAAGGTATTTACCGTGGGGTGGATTGGTTCTCCTTCGACTGCTCCTTTTCTGATGGAACTTGTCGGGCCACTTTCAGTTATTGGAAAAGAGAGTCCGATACGGTTCATTGTTATTGGAGGTAAAGCTCCAGTTGTGCCTAATGTTACTGTTGTTGAAATGGAGTGGAATGAGCATACCGAGATAGATCTGATTAATTCTTTTGACGTGGGTGTGATGCCTTTGCCAGTTGACGATTGGGCTCGGGGAAAATGTGCATTCAAGCTCATTCAATATATGGCATGCGGTGTGCCAGTCATCGCCTCTCCAGTTGGGGCGAATAGTGATGTTATTACGGATGATTGCGGTTTAATGGCTTCAACACCTGAGGAGTGGGTAAATAGATTGAGGATAATGCGTGATGATCCGAAGAAGCGTGCTGAGATGGGTAAGGCCGGTCGGCTGCGCGTTGAGGCTCACTATTCGCTGGATACTAATCTGCCAGTGCTTGCTCGATTAATTCGTAATGTGGTTGATGAAAAATAGTCTATGTGCGGATTTGCTGGATTTTTGACGACTGATGTAAATGGTTCATTTGGCAATTTTAAGGATGTGGTGTCAGAGATGGCTCTTGCAATTAAGCATCGAGGCCCGGACGATGCTGGAGCTTGGGCTGACGAAGAAGCCGGCATAGCTTTAGGGCATCGCAGGCTTTCGATTATCGATCTTTCGGCGGCAGGCCATCAGCCAATGCACTCTCATTGCGGGCGATATGTACTGGTTTTAAATGGCGAGATATACAATCATAAAGCATTGCGCACTGAGTTGCAGAATATGGGGAGTGCTCCAGTGTGGGGAGGTCACTCAGACACGGAGACTCTGCTCGCCGGTTTTGCCGCATGGGGGGTGGTTGATACGCTTAAGCGTACTGTCGGCATGTTTGCCTTTGCACTCTGGGATAGGGTTGAACATTGTCTTTTATTAGGGCGTGACCGGTTTGGTGAAAAGCCGCTCTATTATGGGTGGGGGGCTAATGCTTTTCTTTTTGGGTCAGAGTTGAAGGCATTGCGAGCCTATCCCGGTTTTGATAATCCAATCAGTCGAGGTGCACTCGCTCTTTATTTGCAACATTGCACCGTTCCTGCACCGCATTCGATTTATGAGGATATTTTTAAGCTGGAGCCAGGTTGTCTGCTCACCTTGCGCTTAAGCGATCTTAAGGCTGAGGCGTTGTCGATAGAGCCTTACTGGCGGTTGACTGATGCCGTTCGTGAAGGGATGGCAAATCCTGTAGAGAATGAAACCGAAGCGGTTTCATTACTGGATGGTGCACTTCGTGAGGCAATAGCATTGCAGGCGGTGGCCGATGTACCCCTTGGTGCATTCTTGTCAGGCGGTGTGGACTCTTCGACCGTTGTAGCGCTGATGCAGACACAGTCCGAACGTCCGGTGCAGACCTTTACGGTTGGCTTTGATGAAGCAGGATTTGATGAATCCCCTCACGCTTTGGCAGTAGCAAAACATCTCGGCACAGAGCATCATGAGCTTCGGGTCTCGTCGGCTGATGCTCAATCGGTAATTCCGCTGCTGCCCCAACTCTATGATGAACCTTTTGCTGACAGTTCCCAGATTCCAACCTATCTTGTTTGCAAGGCAGCTCGCCAGCATGTTACGGTTGCACTCTCCGGTGACGCGGGCGATGAACTCTTTGGAGGCTATAACCGCTACTTCTGGGCTGAAAGTATCTGGAACCGCATAGCATGGTTGCCCTCCGGCGTTCGTGAAGTTATTGGAACCGGTATCCAAAAAGTCCCCTCAGAGGCATGGGACAAGCTGGGTCGGATGCTGCCGGGGGGGCAAGGTATTGCACGATTGGGTGCTAAGTCGCATAAATTGGCACACCGGATGAAAACTGTAAAGAGCTTGGACGACCTCTATCGAAGCCTTGTAACCGAATGGCCTGAGGAGATGGATCTGGTTAAAGGTGCTAAGCGATTACAAACCTCTTTGGACGATAAAAGTATTGTTATTGGAATTACTGATAGTGAACATCGTATGATGCTATGGGATAGTCTCACCTATTTGCCGGACGATATTTTAACCAAAGTCGACCGAGCGGCTATGGGTGTAAGTTTGGAAACACGAGTCCCTTTTCTTGACCACCGGGTTGCAGAACTGGCCTGGCGGCTGCCGTTACATATGAAGATCAGAGGGAAAGAGGGAAAGTGGGCGTTGCGCCAGGTTCTTTACAAGTATGTGCCTCGAGAATTGATTGACCGCCCTAAGGCAGGTTTCGGAATACCCGTTGGGCAGTGGCTGCGTGGCCCATTGCGTGACTGGGCAGAGGCATTGCTGGATGAAAAGCGACTGGAGCAGGAGGGATACCTGAAGCCTGCCCCTATTCGTGAAATCTGGCAGCAGCATTTGAGCGGTCGCTATGACTGGACAGTGCGTCTCTGGACTGTTTTAATGTTTCAGGCCTGGCTGGAGGAGAACCGATGACAACATATTGGCTTATGTTTCTCGTTCCTATGATTGCTGGGCTAAGCCCTTGGAAAGCAAAAGGGGCACTTCCAAATCTCCAGTGGTTTTTATATGGAGCGATACTGGTCGTCATCATTGGCCTGCGCCATGAGGTTGGGGGAGATTGGAGCAACTACATCGAGAATTACGCCGGATTGCAGGGAGCTACCTTTGCAGATGCAATAAATATGCATATGGTTAACCAGGATTTTGGGTTTGGGGTCATTCATTGGTTTTCGTTGAACTATCTCAATGGGATTTATGCCACAAACCTCATATGTGCCGTCATATTCGTTGTAGGACTGCTTCGGGTGTGCAAAAATACGCCTCTGCCATGGCTTGCACTGGTAGTATCAATCCCTTATTTGGTCATTGTTGTTGCAACAGGTTACACTCGTCAGGCCGCCGCTATCGGGTTGATCATGTGGGGGCTGATTGATCTCATGAACGGCAAGCAAGCCAAGTTTTATGTAATGGTGATTCTTGGTACGCTTTTCCACAAAACAGCGTTATTCATGCTCCCTTTCGGATTTCTCTATGCTAATTCGTTGAGTAATGTGAAGAACTTCGCTCTGTTTACGCTCTTTTTTGCGCTTGCTTTTGCCGCGTTACTTGCCGAACATATTGCATTTTTAATCTATAATTATGTTGAAGATACCCATGGTATGGAGTCGTCGGGCGCTGTGATCAGGGTTTCAATGAATGTCGCTTCATCGTTGGTTTTTATCTATTTCAGAAAGCTTTGGTCTGAGCGGTATAGAGATACCAGATTGTGGCTGATTTTTAGTCTTGCCAGTCTTGTTATGTTGCCGCTTGCTTTTGTCTTTTCAACAGTCGTGGACAGATTAGCGCTCTTTTTTATTCCCATGCAACTCGTTATTTGGTCCAGAACACCTCTTTTTATTAAAGGCACATACCCTCGGACACTTTTCATTCTGAGTATTCTTTTTCTCTATAGCGCAGCACTTTTTGTATGGCTTAATTTTGGGCAATTTTCAAGCAAGTGGTTGCCGTATCAAAATCTATTAATTAAATGAGTTGACAAAAGGATCGTAAAAATATATACATAACAATGTGTTTTTTTAAAAACCGTATTCCTGCTGTGTAATCTTTAATATATTGTCCAGATCTATTTCGAATGATTATAGGGTCCGCTATATGGTTAAGTTTAGATTAAAAATATGCAAAATGGTCTTATATAAAAAAAATATTTTAGGATCTTATTGTTGATATGAATTGGCTAAAAGCATTAGTTTATAGACTTTGGTCTGGATTGAAAGTCGGTTATAATTTTTTTATTATACCTCCAAAGCGATGGCGATTACCAAATAAAAGTGATATAGTCGTTTATGATATAGCAAGCTTAGAAGTTCTTCTGCCATATATATTTCTTTATAGTTATGAGTGTATTTCTATGGGGGTTGAATTTATAATCGTTCCATTGGTTTTGCGGACAATTTTTAAACCCAGTTTTTGGAAAGGTAAATTGATTGAGGCGTATACTGATTGTTTTATTCAAGCAGTAAACCCAAAAATTGTTCTAACAATTATTGATAATGATATTGCCTTTTATAGCATTTCAAAACGGTTTCCAATTGTTAAAACGATTTTTGTGCAAAATGGATGCCGGGGAAAAATAATGGATAATTTTTCTATTATTTATAAGTCAAATAATTATTATGTCGACTATATGTTTGTTTTAAATAATGCGATTGGAAGTTATTACAAAAAATTCATATCAGGTCAGGTCATGGTAACAGGCTCAATTAAAAATAATCATATTACCCTTCTTGATGCTGACGATGAGCCCGGAATATTATTTATTTCACAGTATGATAAGGAGCCTGTAAATAATAACCCTATGTGCATTGATGCGGATGGTAAACCAATTTATTGGTCAACATTTCATGGTGTTGATGCTCAAGTAGTGAGTTTTCTGAACACGTGGTGTTCAGAAAATAATAAAGTTCTTCGGATTTGTGGCAGAACTTCAGATAAAGAAGGTCTTGAAAGTGCTTTTTTTGCAAAATGGATAACCTCTGCGCAGTGGACTTTTAGTCCCTTATCCGATACATTTAGTACGTATAAGCTACTTGATTCGGCTGAAATGGTCGTTGTTATTGAATCAACGGTTGGTTTTGAAGCTTTAGCGAGAGGGAAAAAAACAGCATTCTTTTCTTGCCGTGGAGCAATTATAAATGTCGATGCATTTAAGTTTGGCTGGCCTATAGAATTTCCTGATACGGGCCCTTTTTGGACTAATATTGCTGATGAAAAAGAATTTAAACGGATTTTAGGCTTCCTTAATATGGCGAGTAATGACGAATGGGAGTCCACTCGCAAACTCTATGCAACTGACTTAATGGCCTTTGAGCCTGGTAATGGAAAATTTGTTGCATTACTTGAGCAGTTATTAGGTACCGATGTCGCCTGAAAATAACTATCACAACAGAGTAACGACTTTTTTATCAGTATGATATGACTACTTTACCAACGCTTTCAACAGGAATACGTAATGCTCGAAATGTAGTGCATTATCTTTTTGGCGCAGGAGCGATCGCCGATTTGTCAGCTATTCTTGACGGACATTGTCACAATACGTCCCGAACGGCTATTTTTTTTATCGATCATTTTTTCCGCAACCACAATCTTTCTGAAGGCTTCAATGCCGTCACCTCAGGCCATCAGATTATTTATGTGGATACCACTGGTGAGCCCACCACATCCTTTATGAATTTCATGCGGGACAGGGTTGTTGCAGATTCTGCTGAACTGCCCTGTGCTATTGTTGGCATAGGAGGAGGGATTACAATGGATGTTGCAAAGGCGGTATCAAACCTGCTTTCAAACGGAGGTGATGCCGAGGATTACCAGGGCTGGGATCTCGTTCGACTTCCCGGAATTTTCAAGGTGGCGGTACCTACACTCTCGGGTACCGGAGCTGAATCAACACGCACATGCGTGATGACCAATACCGCCAGTGGATTGAAGCTCGGAATGAATAGTGATTTTACCGTTTTTGACCAGATCATCCTTGATCCGGATTTGACCCGTACTGTTCCGCGCGATCAGTATTTTTTTACAGGTATGGATGCATTCATTCACTGTATGGAGTCACTCAACGGATCATATCGGAATGCCATAGGCGATGCCTATTCCTCCCAGACCATGCAACTTTGCAGGGATGTTTTTTTGGGGGACGATATGATGTCCGATGAGAATCGTGCAAAACTGATGGTTGCCTCCTACCTTGGCGGGTGTGCCATAGCGACAAGTTATGTCGGAGTTCTTCACCCGTTTTCAGCCGCACTGAGTGTTGTGCTTGGGCTTCACCATGGCGTTGCCAACTGTATTACCATGCGGGCAATGGAAGAGTTTTATCCTGAAGGTTACAGCGAGTTTTACCGGATGGCGGAACGACAGGGTGTGAGCATTCCTGAAGGTGTATGCCGGAATTTGACGGATGATCAATACGAACGCCTCTATGCAGCAACGATTATTCATGAAAAACCGCTTACCAACGCACTTGGAGAGCATTTTAAAGATATTCTGACACGATGGAAGGTCAGGGAACTCTTTCTTCGCATGTGAACGGGATTGATTTGATGATTTGTTCTTATATGCAGGCTCTTCATTCTCTGTAAAATTTCTTTTTAAATGAATGGATTACTTGTTGTTATTCCTGCTTCAAAGAAAAGTGTTGCCTTTCCGGATGATCTTGTAAAGAAGCTTGCTGGAGTTACCCTGATCCAGAGAGCTATAACCCTCGCAAAATCAATAGTACCTGACAATCAGATAATGGTGATGACCGATTCGGAGGAAATCAATCTGATATGCATGCGTCAGGGTGTCGTATCATATTTTGACAAAGAGCTCTGCTGGCTTGCTCAAACGGTTTCTGCCCTTGAAATTATGCCTTATCTCAATTCATGCAGCATTTTGTGGCACGATTTGATGCTGCTCTCTCCGTATGCACCGCTGTTGCGTGCAGCGACGCTCCGTGCAGCATTCGAACGTTACTGTGATGCGGGAGCAAAACTGCTTTTGCCTGTTATCTGTTCCCATACGAACCCGTACCGACAATTACCATTGTCTCTTAAAGAGAGGTTAAAAAAAAGAGATGAGGTGCTGACCATTGAATCTTCGAGCTTCTCTATTACAAGTCGTAGCATTTTGGAAACTGAAAGTGAAAGCAAAGTCAGGCCACTGGCATTCGAGCTGGATGAAGCGCCGATTGAAATCCGGAGTTATCATGACTGGTGGATATGCGAAAAACTGCTTAACCGTCGGCGCATTGTTTTTCGGGTTATAGGTCATTCTGCAGTTGGAATGGGGCATATTTCACGCTGTCTGGCGCTCGCCCATGAGATTTCTGATCATGAAGTGTATTTCGTTTGCGATACAGAAAGTTTTATTGCGACAACCAAGCTGGCAGGTTATGACTATTGGCTTGGTGTATATAAACCTGAAGCAATTGAGCAGGCAATTATCGATCTTCAGCCTGATATTGTAGTCAACGATATGCTGAATACAGATGCCGACTATGTTTTTCGATTGCGAGATGCAGGAATTATTGTTGTCAACCTTGAAGATCTCGGAAGTGGCGCACGTGTTGCCGATCTAACCATTAATGATCTCTATGATGATCCTCTTCTTTCGGGAGAGAGAATTTTATGGGGTCACAGCTGGTTTTTTCTGCGAGATGAATTTCAGGATGCACTGCCTAATACGTTTCAAAAACGAGTGAATCGACTGCTGATTACATTTGGCGGCACCGATCCAAGTGATTTTACAAGAAATGTGCTCCCTCTTGTTGCTCCTTACTGTGCAGAACAGGGGATTGCCATTGATGTTGTTTCGGGTGATGGATACAGCTACAAGGAAGAACTCCAGAGTTTAATTGCCGGACTTGATGCCGAGGTGACCTATACGCATGTTACCGGCGTTATCTCCCGAATCATGGAAAATGCTCAACTGGCTATATCTTCCAACGGGCGTACCGTCTATGAGCTGGCTCACATGAACATTCCTGCCGTGGTGCTCTCTCATCATGATCGTGAACGGACGCACCTGTTTGCATGCGAAAAGAATGGCTTTTTGCCGATCGATATCGCAAACAGGCCCGAACACGACAGCCAAATTCTCCTTGCGTTGAAGCGGCTTGTTGAGGATGTTGATTTTCGGCATACCTTGTTCAACAACATGTACCATCATGATTTTTTACAGAACAAGCACAAAGTGGTCGGGCAAATACAAAATCTGCTGCACCGGGTATCATGAAAAGACCGGTTATCGCTCTTATACAAGCCCGCATGGGTTCATCCCGACTGCCCGATAAAATGATGCTTCCGCTTCGTGGCCTCCCTGTGGTTGAGTGGGTTTGGCGGAGAGTCTGTATGGCTGATGAGATTAATGGTGTGGTTGTTGCCGTTCCTGACACTTCTTCAGATCAGCGCCTTTATGATCACCTTTTGCGTATTGGTGCCAGAGTATTCAGAGGGAGCGAAACAGATGTTCTTGCTCGTATGACTGAAGCCGCCCGTTCGGAAGGTGCTGAAACGGTCATTCGTATCTGTGCCGATAATCCGCTTGTCTGCGGTTCGGAGATCGACCGTCTTGTTGACTTTTACGCAAGTGGAAGCTATGATTATGCATACAATCACATTCCGCGCGGCAATAGTTATCCTGATGGACTTGGTGCGGAGATAGTCTCCATGGAGTTGTTGGAAAAGCTGAATGAAAACGTGACACTGGCCGCACAACGGGAACATATATTTAACTATGTATGGGCAAATCCTGATCGGTTTCGTATCGGCACCTGTGATCCTCTTGACACTACGCTTGCCCATCCGGAACTGAAGCTTGATCTGGATACCATTGATGATTACACTGCATTGCTCAAACTGGATATCAATCCTGATATGAGTGCATCCGAGGTGGTCAGAACAGTCCTGCAATCTTTACCTCATACCACATGAGCCTTCGTCATTTCATTGAAAATTACTGTTCCGGAAAGCCCGATTGTCAATTGAATCGGCGTCCGTATCTGATTGCCGAAGCGGGGGTCAATCATGAGGGAGATATGGATATTGCCAAACGGCTGATTGACGAGGCACTTGAAGGAGGGGCTGACGCTATCAAGTTTCAGAGCTACAAGGCGGAGACCATTGCTTCAACGGATTCTCCATCCTATTGGGATTTAAGCAAGGAGCCGACAGAGAGTCAATACCGTTTGTTTAAAAAGTACGACAGGTTCTGGAAATCGGAATATGAAGTGCTTGCCCGGTATTGTCAGGACTGTGGCATTGAATTTCTCAGCACACCGTTTGATGTCGAGTCCGCAAGGTTTCTCAATGACCTGATGGATGTTTATAAGATCTCCTCATCAGACATGAACAACAAGCCCTTCATTGATATTCTTTGCAGTTATGGAAAGCCTGTTATTCTCTCAACCGGTGCAGCATGGATGTGGGAGGTCGAACAGTCAGCCGGATGGATTCAGGCACACGGAAACCCGCTTGCGCTGCTCCACTGCGTTCTCAACTACCCGACAGCGGATGCAAACGCCAACCTTGCCATGATTCCGGAACTGTCGCGCAAGTTTCCTGACCTGTTGATAGGATATTCCGATCATACCCTGCCCGGAGAGATGAAAACACTTGAAGTTGCGGCCCTGCTCGGTGCCCGAATTCTCGAAAAGCACTTTACGTTTGACAAGTCGCTTCCCGGCAACGATCACTATCACGCCATGGACAAGGATGATATCAAGTGTTTTCGTAAACGCATGGAGGTGCTTGATCAGCTTTTGGGAGAGCGTGTCAAGCAGCCGCTTGAGAGCGAAGCTCAGGCGCGGGCCAATGCGAGGCGGAGCCTCGTTTCAGCAAGAGCTATTCCAGCAGGCAAACTGGTGGACTCAGCAGATATAACATGGAAACGTCCGGGACGCGGTATTGATCCTCGTGATTTTGATAATCTGATCGGCAGCAGGGCAGCAGAGGATATTGCCGAAGATACGGTATTGCAGTGGAGGATGTTCGGTGCCTGATTTGGCGAAGGAAATTGACGGCTTTCTGCGGTGGCTTTTCCCGATTTGCCGCAGTATCACCGGTAATGGAAACAGGGAGACCTTGCGTATTTTGCAGGAGATTATCCCTTTGACTGTTCATGAAGTTCCGTCAGGCACCAAGGTTTACGACTGGGTTGTTCCTGATGAATGGAATATCCGTGATGCCGCAATATCCACAATGGACAATCGTCGTATTGTGGATTTCAAGGCCAGCAACCTCCATCTTGTCAGCTACAGCGAGCCGGTGCAGGGTACATATACCTGGAACCAGCTACAGTCACGACTGCATCTTCATCCCGAAATTCCGGATGCTATTCCCTATCGCACCAGCTATTACAAACGGGACTGGGGGTTTTGTCTTACTGCTGCCCAATATCGTGAACTTGAGCAGCAGAAAGGGCCTTTCAAGGTCGTCATTGACTCTTCGCTTGAGCCGGTTTCACTCACGTATGGTGAACTGCTGATTCAGGGGCAATCCAGTCGGGAGATCCTGATCTCCTGCTATATCTGCCATCCTTCAATGGCCAACGATAGTCTGAGTGGTGTTTTGCTTACGGCATTCCTTGCCCGCGAGCTGTTGGCAAAGCAAGATCGATATTACTCCTATCGAATTGTTTTTGTGCCGGAAACCATCGGAGCAGTTACCTACTGTGCACTGAATGAATCCGCCATGAAGCTGATTGATACCGGTCTGGTTATTACCACCGTTGGCGGACCGGGAAAATTCGGTTATAAGCGGAGCTTTGATGCGAGCCAAGTTATCAACCGGCTTATTGAAGAGGTTTTGAATGAAACCGGCGAAGAGTACCTGACCTACCCCTTCGATATTCACGGCAGCGATGAGCGTCAGTACTCCTCGCAGGGGTTCCGGATCAATGCTGCAACCATCTGTCGGGACCGATACTACGAATATCCAGAGTACCACACCTCGCTGGATAACCTTGACTTTGTTACCGGACAGCAGATCAGTGAAACGCTTGGGCTCTACAGCAGATTGATTGAGAAGCTGGAAGCTCTGCGCTTCTACCGGAACACTCTGCCTCACTGCGAAGTGATGCTCTCTCGTCACGGGCTCTATCCCGAAACCGGCGGGGCTCAACAGCCCGGGCTGAATGGCCGTTCAGAACTTGACATAATTCTCTGGCTGCTTTTTTTGTGTGACGGATCACTCGATATCGATTCTATAGCATTCCGGCTCAATGTTTTGAGCAGCGAACTGCTTGCTGTAACTGGGAAACTGGTCTCTAAAGGAGTACTTGAAATTGTTTGACATAGCCTGAATGGCCAAAAGCTATCGACTTGAAAGAGCCTCGCTCAATTTGCAATGGGATGAATTTATGCGTTCTTCGCCTGATTCAACCGTTTTTTCGTTGTCATCATATCTTGGCAATGCCGGTGTGCGCCTCGGATTGTTTTACTGTTTCAATGCCGATGAACCGCGTGCGGCTGTGGTCCTTTCCGAAAGCGAAGACGGCTCATCGGCACAGCTTGATGACCTGATTATCTACAGCGGCATTAGCTACGGCAAGCCTCTTCATCGTCAAAGCCGGGCGCAGCAGCTTTCGGAACGTCATGAAATCGCCCTGTTCATTGCTGAAGAGCTGGCAGAACACTATGAACACATCGAGTTTACCCTCTCTCCTTCTGTCAGTGATATCCGGCCGTTTCTCTGGTATCGTTATGGTGAAGATACCGGGCGTTACCAGGTCAACACCCGCTATACGTCCTATCTGCCTATAGCTGATTTTGCTTCGGCACTTTCGCTTGAGGATATTGAAGCCTATCGGGAGGCTTCGGTGTCAAGGCGTCAGCAGATTCGCTATGCAAAGCGGGACCGGCTCATAACCGAGGAGTTCCGTAATGTTGATCTCTTTATTGATTTTTACCGCCAGACCATGACCCGGCAGAAAGAAGAGCCTTCGGACGCAAAACTGGAGCGAATGGCACAGCTAGTCGAAGGACTGCTTCAGGCTGATTTAGCAAAAATGTTTGTTTCGAAAACAGCGGAAGGAGTTGCAGGCAGTATTGCTGTTTATGCTTATGATCAGCTCCGGGCCTATTATCTTTTCGGGGCGAGTGACCCGGCACTGCGCGATACCCCTGCCGGTACCGCGGTCTTGTGGGATGCTTTTTTCCATCTTGCAGCCATGGGGCTTCCTGTAATAGATCTTGAAGGGGTCAACAGTCCTAAACGCGGGTGGTTTAAATTGAGCTTTGGAGGAGATCTCCGACCCTATTACCAGATCTGCAAGCATGAATAAAAAGAATAACGAATCGAGTAATTGCTGTCCGGATCATGTCACAGGTTATGGAGAGTTTTATGACGAATTGGATGGTAATGTAAACTACAGTATGTTTTTAAACGGTTATATAATATTTATTCTGGGGATATGAATGACTCTTCAAACAAGAGCAGGGAATCTCCGATGATGACGAAGGTATTGTCAGAGGAAGGTTCAAACGAACAACGATATATTCCAATCAACAAGGGACATTTCGATCTTGATACACCTGACCGCACTCGTGCCTTCAGCGAAAAACTTGCTCAAGGATGGGAAAAAGAGTATGAAGAGTATCGGCGATTATGGGTCGATTTAGCAAAAACCCGCCAGATACGTGATTATCCGCTACTGGTTGATTTGGAACTCTCTTCCAGATGCAATTTGAACTGCCCTATGTGCTACACCACAACTGAAGCATTTCTCAGTAAAGTCGATCGCAAGTATATGGAGATCGACCTGTTCAAAAAAATTATCGATGAAATTGCAGGCAAGGTTTTTGCTGTTCGCCTGAGTTTGCGTGGCGAAGCAACCTTGAACAGGCATTTTATAGAGGCCGTTGCCTATGCCAAACAAAACGGCATCAAGGAAGTTTCAACTCTCACCCATGGCAAGAAGTTCACAGGCGATTATCTTCGCAAAGCGGTTGAGGCTGGTATAGACTGGATTACCATCTCCGTGGACGGGATCGGTGAAACCTATAACAGTATTCGCAAACCCCTCAAATGGGAAGAGACACTGAGCCGGTTAAAGGAGATAAAAGCACTGAAAATCGAAATAGGGGTTATGAAACCGGTTATCAAGGTGCAAGGGATATGGCCTGCAATTCGAGAAAATCCTACAGCATACTTCGAGGCATTGGAACCATATACTGATTTGATTGCCTACAATCCGCTCATTGACTATTTACACAATGATTTACAAATTGTGTATGAGGAGAATTTTGCCTGTCCGCAACTCTACCAGCGTTTGGTTGTTGGCAGTGACGGCAAGGTGATGATGTGCAGTAATGACGAAGATGCGCGCCATCCGGTAGGCGATGCCTATCAGCAAACGATACATGAAATATGGCATGGAGATGCGATGAATAAAGTCAGGCACCAGCACAGTCACCCTGATGGTTTCAAGCAGCTTGAAGTCTGTCGTAATTGCTACTACCCGCGTAAAGCCGTTCCGGATGAAACTGCCTATGTTGGTGGACGGAAAATTACCATAGAAAACTATGTCAATCGTGCTCAGCAGGTGGGAAAATGATGCCAGGAAAAACACCTTCCCTGCCGCCCGTGTTGGGCATTATCAGTGCATGTAAAGCTCTTTATGCACAATCATTGAAATCAGGCCTAAAATGTTAGAGACAACAGCTCCTGAAAGCCGAAAAGTTCTGATATATCTTGCAGATTTGACCCATACGGGCGTCACTGTAGCTACCGAAAGTTTTCCGCTGAACATCGGTTTGATAGCTGCGTATGCGAATAAATATCTGGGGGATGCGATTTCTGTACGTTTGTTCAAGTACCCTGAAAAACTGATAGCAGCTTTGAAGGAGCGTGTTCCGGATATTCTCGGATGTAGCAATTACGTATGGAACAGTAACCTTTCCGAATGGATGCTTGGATATGCTAAACGTCTTGGTCCGTCAGTGGTAACCATCCAGGGTGGTACCAATTATCCTTTCAGTCAATCCGGGCAACTTGAATTTCTTCGCGCTCACCCGAACACAGACTTTCATGTCTATTACGAGGGTGAGGCAGCTTTTCTTCAGTTTCTTAGACGTTATTTAGCTCTACGCAATCTTTCTGGAATGAAAGAGGCTCCAATTGATGGCTGCCAATTCTTGTCGCCAGAGGATGGTTCTCTTGTATCGGGACCACCGCCGGATCGAATTAAGGAACTGGACGAAATCCCATCTCCCTATGTAACTGGGTTGCTTGATGAATTTTTTGATGGAAAGTTGACTCCCATGGTGGAAACCACTCGAGGTTGTCCATTTACATGTAATTTTTGCAATGCGGGAGATCGCTATTTCAACAAAATAAATATGTTCTCACTTGAGTACATAAAGGCTGAGCTTGAATATATTGCGCCCCGCGTTTCTGCAGTTGGAGTGTCGCATCTGACCCTGGCTGACAATAATTTCGGTATGTACCCTCGCGACGCTGAAATTTGCCGCACGATCAAATATATGCAGGACAAGTATGGTTGGCCCATGGGCCTTGTCGCTACAACGGGGAAGAACAACCACGAGCGGATCATCAAGGCGACCGAGATTCTTGGTTCGGCGCTTCTGGTGTTCATGTCTGTTCAATCCCTTGACCCGGTAGTACTTAAGAACATCAAGCGCGACAACATCAAGCTTGACCACTACAAGCAGCTTAACGCAGCCCTTACTCAGCAGGGTCGTACCGGGCATGCTGAGGTGATTGTGCCGCTGCCGGGCGAAACTTATGAAACCTTTCTGAGTGGTGTCGAGGCTTTAATAGAGGCCGGAGCATCCAAGGTGACATCATATACGATCCAATTGCTTTACGGCACAGATTACAAGGAGACTGAATACCTTAGAAGTTGGGGGTATGTCAGCAAGTGGCGTCTGATTTCCTACGATTTTGGCGAGTACGAAGGCGAGCGGATTTTTGACGTGGAAGAGGTAGCTATCAGTCATAATAGCATTACTTTCGAAGACTATCTGAATATCCGTGGTTTTGCGCTTGCGACTGAGGTCGCATTCAACAATTATATTTTTCGTGAGATTCTTGATTACGTTGAGGACTATGGGATCTCTGCAATTAAATGGCTTAGAGCAGTCTGGTCGAGACGCGAGGATTTCCCGCCAGACATTCGCCTGGTTTTTGACGGCTTTATTGCTGATACGAAAGCTGAGCTTTTCAACTCAGAAGAGGAGTTGCGATGCTTCTATGGCAGACCAGAAAATTATGAGCAACTGGTTCGAGGCGAGATTGGTGGCAATGTTATTTACAAGCACAAGACACTGATATTGAGTCATCATATCGTCTCGTGGCTTGACTATATAACAAGGATTGCAGAGGATATAGTAAGGGATAGCGTTGCCGATGCCCATGAACTGAAGCGGGCGGTCGATGAAATTGTAGAAATACGTCGCTACCTTCAATGCAAACTGACCGGCATATTTGACAGCAACATCACCACCGAGCTGTCAGAGGTGAGTTTCCGTTACGATATTTTGTCATGGATCCTGGCGGGTACCGGACGACTGCGGGATTTTTATCGGGCTAACGGAGTGGTGTTCTCTTTTTATTTCACCGATGAACAGCTCCTTGAGCGGCGAGATGCATTTCAGCGCTACGGCACGCATCTGCTGGGATTGACCAAGATCTTGCAGCGGATACCCTCTCATGACAGGCTCTTCCGCTCGGTAGCGCATGTGCTGGTTTGAGCAAGCAACGCTGAAGCTTGTGTTGATAACACCAGGAACAGGCTTTTCCACAATGATATCACCTTGTTGGCACAATGCGGATATTGCGAACACTTCGGAATAGTGTTGGAACGTGTCAATAAAGCCCGGAAAGCCGGAAAGTAATAATTTTATTGAGTGGTTTAAATTAAATCAATATAACCAAATAGATGCCTAAAGATTTCAAGGTGATGTTCGTTTTCTTTAATGATAGAATGCGAACAGGGATACCGCTTAATATTTCATATCTATCAGGTGCACTTAAAAATAATGGATACAAGGTCGTTGTATTTGATACGTCGTTTTACGAAGAACATGAGCGACTTTTTGAAGAAAAGAAAAAGGAGGAAGCCGGTATTTTCAAGATGATTGACTATTCTTCTATAGGGGTTAAAATTAAAACATCCTCTATGAAAGATGATCTCGATTTATTCATTAAAAAAGAACGGCCTGATTTAATTGCATTCAGTGTTTTTTCACAGGCGAAAAATGAAAACATTTCCCTTGCAAATCATATAAAATTGAAATATCCAAATATCCCGATAATATTTGGAGGAATACATGTAAATATAGAGCCTGATAAAATATTACGTAATAATTGTGTGGACTATATTTGTGTTGGTGAAGGAGAAGATGCAATAGTTGATTTAGTCGATGATTTATTAAAAGGAGGAAAAGGTTATGATATTGAAAATATTGGATATAAAAAAAACGGGCAAATTATACTAAATAATGTCAGGGCGCCGAAATCAATGGACTCGATGCCGATGCCGGACTGGAGCCCTTTTGAATTATTTCATATATATGGCCCGTATAGAGGTCGGCTTTTGAAGATGGCTCTTGCTGAGTATTCTCGAACATGTCCTTATCGCTGCACCTATTGCGGGAATGAGATAATTAAAAAACAATACAGTAAAAGTGGGAATAAACTACGATACAGGCATAAATCTCCTGAAAAATTTATTAAGGAGCTGAAGTATTATAAGGATCATTACGGCATAGAGTTTGTTAATATTGTAGATGGAACATTTGTAGCTCAAAGAGAAGAGGTGCTTGAAGAATTATCAAGCCTTTATGTACGGGAAATTAAATTGCCTTTTTTTTGTGATGCTACTGTTCATTGTGTAACTCACAGAAAAGTTGCAGCACTTAAAAGAATGGGATGTGTTTGCGTAAATATGGGGATTGAGTGTGCTAATGAGCAGTATAGATCGAGGTACTTGGATAAAAATATGACTAATCAGAAAATTATCCAGTCATTTTTAATGGTAAAAGAGGGAGGTATTGATACGCGGTCATACAATATTATCGGCCTTCCTTTTCAGAAGAGAAGCGACATCATGGAAACAATTGAGCTTAATAAATCCTGTGAGGTTGGATCGGTTTCGCTTTCAATATTTATGCCTTATGAAGGGACGGTATTACGAGAACTATGTATAAAGGAAAAGCTTATTTCTGAGAATCAGGATATAACGGGTGATGGGACCCTTCCAATAATTAAAAATCCGTATTTGTCTGATCCGGAGTTGATGGGTTTATACAATACATTTTCATTATATATCAAGCTTGATAAAAGTTATTGGCCATTAATAAAAAAAGCTGAAACAGATAACAGATTAAGAATTAAAATGCTTGAAAAATTAATATGATTAACTTTTATAGTTTGGTCATTAATCGCTAAAGCAACCTGTGAGTAGTCTTGTCTTTTTAATAATAGGCGTACCCAACGTTTGTAATTTCTCTAAGTAGCTCTTTTTTTGAGACTTCTATCCCGGATTTGTAAGCTATTTTTCAAGGTATCGCACCCTTACGTTTTATTAATAATTTGTTTTAGACGCAAGACTTTGATATGATTTCCTCATACGGTCAGATCGTTTATTTCGTTACCACTTATTAGTAGACAACATCGTTTATAAATTTCATGCGTGATAAGATTGTTGCTGAAGCTGCTACTTTCCCTTGCTCTTAGCTGGCATAGGAGGAGCGATCAGGAAAATTGTGGTTAAGTTCGTATCAAAACATCTGACAAACGCTGGTAATACTGAAGAATATTATGGATTGGATCTCGTCAAGGTCCCATGATTTCTTAGGTTGCTCTACCGATTAATTATTGTACAATCTCTGAATAAACTTTCACATTCTTGATGGCCAATACATCCGTAGCTTGAAACTCGTAATGAACAGACACTTTACTGTTTTTGATCAAATAAATTTTATCCAGATCTTACTCTAACATTACCGAAAAGTCAGTATTTATATACAAGAATGTATGCTTATATCCACTGTATGAAGTCACTTAATGGTCAATATTGTAGTGCAATAGGAGTTGCCCATTCAGCCCGGACCATCCAGCTCTACTGTGAGGTATTTTTAGAAGAAAATATGATGTCCGATGAAAATCGCACAAAACTGATGAAGACCTTATACCTTGGGGGGGGTGCTCAAGCAACTTGTTATGCCGGAGTTTGTCACACATTTTCAGCATGGCGAAGTGAGGCGCTTGGGCACCATCATGGTGTTGACAAATGTATTACTATGTATGGCCGGAATGTATTTATGGATAGGGGGAGGAGAGCATGGTAAAACGTTATCTTGTAACTACTGCATTGGAAGAGACCTGGCCCGAAGAAAATATTCCAGTACTATTTTTAGGTGAATGGTGTCGACTATACGACAGAAAGGCAGTTTGGGAGGCAAGAGATGCAGTGGTTGCTCCATATCATTGGGATAATCGTGAAAAACTCCACCAAGACTATGAATATATTCAATGCCTTTACGAAGAACTCTTGGTAGAGTTAGTTGAAAATTTAAATACTTTGCATGATGTCAACCATTCAGTTCGTTATTGGCGCATCATTGTCGGACCTTGGTTAAGCTATTTTATTCAGATGTTATTTGATCGATGGTTTATGTTACGGCAGGTAATACATGATCACAATATTGTAGGGGTTCGCGTGCTTATTGGTTCTGATTATCGGTTTGTACCAAATAACTTTGATGATTTTGAATCACTATATGTTTGCGATGTATGGAATGAGATGATCTATGCTCAGTTATTGGCATTGACAAGCTTACCGATAGAGTATGTTGATGCTGTTGTACCTCAACCCGATAAGGATAATTTAAGATTGAATAATAAAGTCAAGCGCACATTGCTTCGGTTTACCAGTGATACATTAAACAATTTTGTAAAGGAAGATGAGAGCGTTTTTATTTCCTCGTATTTAAAGATCAAACAAGATTTGCTATTGCAATTTAAGCTTGGGCAGGTACCAAAGATTTGGCAAAAAATTGCAACTCCTAAAATTGAACTTGATACAAATATGCGGAAATGGAATAATATCAAACCAGAAAATGTTGATGACTTTCTCGAAATTGTACGTTCTCTGATTCCAATGCATATACCGTTGGTCTATCTTGAGGGTTATCAAAAGGTATTAACCTTAACATCAGAGTTACATTGGCCTAAAAGACCAAACGTAATATTTACAAGCAATTCATTCAGTTCGGATGATACCTTCAAGGTATGGGCTGCCGAAAAAGTCGAATTAGGTACTCCACTGGTGCTTGGGCAGCATGGGGGTCATTATGGGATTGGAAAGTGGGACTCTACTGAGGATCACCAAATTGCAATTTGTGACCATTTTTTGAGTTGGGGCTGGGAAACGAAAGGGCAAAAAAAGATTACTCCTATCGGTAATCTAAAAGGATTTGGTACTCGAGGTGTTTGGGATAAGCAAGGTTTTGCTTTGCTTATTGAAAATTCCGTACCTCGTTTTAGTTATCGCATGTACAGTGTTCCTGTTGCAGGGCAATTACTAGAATATTTTGAATACCAATACCGCTTTGTGGAAGCATTACCTCAGATGTTGCGTGATCAGGTAATTGTGCGGCTTTATCCAAGTGATTATGGTTGGAGTCTAAAACGGAGATGGCGCGATCGCTTTCCTATGTTACAATTAGATGATGGGAGAAGGTCTGTGGCATCGTTAATAATGAAGTCTAGGCTATGCATTAGTACCTATAATGCCACCACCTATCTTGAGTCTATGTCCCAAAACATTCCTACTCTTATTTTTTGGAACCTGAAACATTGGGAGTTGCGAGATAGTGCTTTCCCATACATTGAAAAACTTAAAGCGGTAGGTATACTCCATGAAACTCCTGAAAGTGCTGCCAAGCAGATGACTCTAGTTTGGAATGATGTTTCAAGTTGGTGGGAGAGTCAAGAAGTTCAATCCGTTAGAAAGGAATTTTGTGGCCGTTATGCTCATATTCCGGAAAAGCCCTTAGATGTTATGGCAAAACTGTTTAGTGAGATTAAAGTTGGCCTCAATATTTAGATAGCGGTTTAAGTTTTAACTTCCCATAAAGAAAAGCCCCTAATGACAAAAAATAAATTTGTTTTCTTATTACCACCATTAAGAAAAAAGGCTGATACTTTTTTCCCTTTAGGTATACTTATTTTAGCAAAATTGTTGAGGGATATTAAGTGGGATGTTGAAATTATCAATATTGATCAAGCAAGATATTCTCAAAAGGAGGTTCTTGCCATGTTGCGTGAGTTGCAGCCTAATGTGATTGGATGGAGTGCTGTTACCGCAACGGCATATTCATACATAAAAGAAATGACTTTGTTGATTAAAAAGGAGCAGCCGAATGCTTTGATGTTTTTGGGAGGTAATTTGTGTTCCGTTTCAGATCTATTGCTAAATATTGGGGTTGATGTTGTTTTTGTTGGTGAAGCCGAGGTAAGTCTACCTAAAGTACTTAAATGTATATTCGATCATGATGGAATCATGTCAGATATTCCGGGCATTATTTATCGTGACGAAAGCAAGGGGATTATTTGTACAGGTGCTTCTGAGCGTTTGCCATTAAAAGATAGGTTCAGTTTATTGCCAAGGGAGTTTGACGGAATAGATTTGGATTGGTATATACCACCAATTGAAATACCTGATCATTATGGTATTCAGTTGAGTGATTATGATGCGCATACTTATGCCGGTAAGCGAATGATTACGATACAAATTCAGCGAGGATGTCAAGCACAATGTACATTCTGTCATAGAAATTCAAAATATTCTCCATTCTCCGTTGATGACGTTGTTGATTATATGATGCATTTACGGGATTATTATAATGTGTATTATTTTAGGTTGGCTAGTGAGTCTTTTATTGGTAAGCGGGACTGGATATTGGATTTTGCAGAGAAAGTTAAGTTGTTGAATATTGTTTTTGATATAGGTGGCGCAAGAGTGGATATGGTTGATTATGAGATACTTCATTCGTTAAAGGGAGCAGGTTGTATTGCCGTTGTATTTGGATACGAATCTGGCGATCAAGTAGTACTTGATGAAATGAATAAGGGCATAACTGTTCAGGAAAATTTAAATGCTGCATTATGGACTAAAGAATTAGGCCTTGGCTCTCCTCCGCAATTGATTATAGGCTATCCAGGCGAGTCTATCTCTTCGTTACTACAAAACTTAAAATTTGTTAGAGTTTGTAGGCGAAAATCGATTTCATGCAATATGCTTCAGGTTCTGCCGGGCACGCCAATATATCATTATGCGATTGCAATGGGTTATATTTATAATGAGGATGATTATATGATGGCAGTGTCAGATAAAGATGCTTCTGATTTATCTTCATTCGTAAATATGACAAAATTGAATTTATATTATTTACAAGCGATGAGATTTCTTATTGGTAAAAGTGCTTATTATTCAAATCGCGCAGCATTATGGTACAATGTATTTATTTTTCTCTGGGGAGTTGTATTGGCGATTTATTTACTGTTAAAGATCCCTATTTCTCAACATCTTATAATATATATCGTATCGATTATTTTTCGTATAGATATTGATGTTAAGAATCAGAGTATAGGAAATATAGGGAATTATATGAAAAATAAATATTCTACGCTTAAATGTTTTGAGTTACTAAAGTATGGGTGTGTTGCTGAATTTAATCGTTATAGGGGTAATAGAAATGATGGCTGATGTAAGACTATTCTGACGTTTGGTGAGCTTTTGTGAAATAATTAATCATTGATTATTTATTATAGTGTTTATCTTCAAGATAAAGTCATTCTATACAATTGAAAAAAGCATCTAAAGTTCTTATTACAACCGTTCCGTTCGCTGAAAGGAATCGTCTTCCGCTTGAGATTATTGACGATGCTGGCATAGAGTATTGTATCAATCCGTTATGTCGCAAGTTAAAGGAAGATGAATTGGCTGAGATGATTTCCGATTTTGATGTCGTTATTGCAGGCACTGAACTTATAACCGAGAAGGTTATGAACCGGGCAAGTCGTCTGAAGCTGATATCACGTGTCGGTATCGGACTTGACAGCATTGATTTGCTTGCGGCAGAACGGAGAGGTATCAAGGTGAGTTATACTCCGGATGCGCCCGCTCCTGCAGTAGCAGAACTGACGATTGGGCTTATCCTTTCACTGCTGCGCTCTGTACATCTTGCCAATGTAGAGATGCATCGTGGGGAATGGCATCGTTTCTTTGGGCGGCGAATTCCTGAAGTTACGATCGGTATTATTGGTGCCGGTCGCATCGGAGGACGAGTGTTGCGGCACCTCTCTGATTTTGGTTCCCCACGAATCCTTGTCAATGATATACATCCGGATCACCATTTGTCCGATGAGTTGACGCTGGAGTGGGTGGGTAAGGAGGAGATTTATCGGGAGGCTGATGTGATTACACTTCATCTTCCAATGACCGTTCATACGAAAAACCTGATCCGAAGAGAACAGTTGATGCAAATGAAGTCTGATGCACTGCTCATCAATACATCCCGGGGAGGAATTATCAATGAGCATGATCTGGCTGAGGTGCTCAAATCAGGTTATCTTGGAGGGGCGGCTATTGATGTATTTGAGCATGAACCATACGGTGGTGAACTGACCGGGATTGATACGTGTCTGTTGACCTCGCATATGGGCTCCATGTCGATAGATTGCCGGACGAGAATGGAAATTGAAGCGACTGAAGAGGTAGTGCGTTTTCTTGCCGGACAAGCTTTGATTGGAGAAGTTCCCGCAGAAGAGTATGAAGTACAAAGGCAAAGACTATGAGATGGATATGAAAAAAGTATGTGTAGTTGGCGGTTCGGGTTTTCTTGGATCGCATGTCTGTGATCAACTTTCCGAGGCTGGTTATGTTGTTGTTATTTATGATCAGGTAGCCTCTCCCTGGCAAAGATCAGACCAGACCATGACCGTTGCGGATATTCTTGATGAGCGTGCTTTGGACAGGGCTGTTCAGGGTTGCGAAGCTGTGTATAACTTTGCCGCCATTGCGGATCTTGATGAGGCTGTCGATAAGCCAATCGAAGCGGTCAGGGTAAATGTGCTGGGCAATACGATGCTGCTTGAGGCCTGCCGCCGGCATGGTGTGAAGCGCTTTGTATATGCAAGTACGGTTTATGTGCACAGTCGAGAAGGGGGTTTCTACCGGTGCAGCAAGCATGCTGCGGAACAGTTTGTTGAAGAGTATCAGCATCGCTATGGGCTGGACTTCACCGTGCTTCGTTATGGCTCCCTCTACGGTCCGCGATCCGACCATCATAATGGTTTGTGGCGCATTGTTAATAAAGCAGTTGAAACCGGGCGTGTTCTCTATGAGGGTAGTCCGGAGGCTATGCGTGAATACATCCATGTTGAAGATGCAGCCCGCGCAAGTGTGGCGGCTCTCGGAGATGAGTTTCTAAATCAGCATGTAGTATTGACAGGGCAGAATCCGATGCGTGTGATCGATTTAATGAAAATGCTTGCTGAAATACTTGGACTCTCCCAAGATGTTGATTTTGTTGAATCGGAACACGCAGGCCATTACATTCGTACTCCCTATGCCTATCAAACTCGTTTAGGAAGAAAATACACTCCGCCTTTACATGTCGATTTAGGACAGGGGTTGCTGGAGTTGATTGGTATCATTCAGAAGGAACAATATTCCTCGAAAGGAAGAGCTGAATGAATGCGCAGGCTAAGCGAATATTAAACACTATAGTTCGTTTACTGGTTAACACGTGTAGCCGAAACAGGATTGGACAGTATCTCCTGAGTCAGATACTTCATGCCTCGATGGAGACATTGGCCGAGGTCTCTTATCACAATCTGAAATTACAATTTGGCATACCGAATCAAATATGTGACTTCAGGATAAAAACATTTACGAGCAAGGAACCTGAAACTTTAGAGTGGATCGATCGTATTCCTGAAGGTTCTGTTTTATGGGATATCGGTGCAAACATCGGACTGTATAGCTGTTATGCTGCAAAAGCAAGAAATTGCAGGGTTTTTGCTTTTGAACCTTCGGTTTTCAATCTTGAACTTCTTGCTCGAAATATATTTGCCAATCACCTTGTTGATAGCGTAACGGTTGTTCCTTTGCCGTTAAGTGATTTTTTGCAAACGAGTACACTTAATATGACATCGACTGAATGGGGTGGTGCGCTTTCATCCTTTGGCGAGGTTTTTGGCGATAATGGTCTTCCTATGCAGAAGGTTTTTGAATTCAGAACAATCGGGCTTACCATGGAAGATGCCATTCACCGGCTCCTTATTCCGCAACCTGACTACATAAAAATGGATGTGGATGGGATTGAGCACTTGATAGTCAAGGGGGGGATGGGCGTTCTCAGTAAGGTCAAAGGAATGCTGGTTGAGGTTAATGAAGACTTTAACAAACAGGCGGATGATGTTGCTCATTATCTGAAGGCTTCCGGGATGGAGCTTAAAGAAAAACGGCATGCTGAAATGTTTGAAGGTTCAGAGAGGTTTGGACACAGTTATAACCAGATATGGTATCGACCTGATTGAACAATGTCAATAATTGAAAGGTACCCGGTAATTTTCTGGGATTTTGACGGAGTCATCAAGGAGTCTGTAGATGTCAAGACTCAGGCATATATTACATTGTTTGAGCATTTCGGTGTAGAGCTTGCTGAACGGGTTCGAGAGCATCATGAAAGCCAAGGGGGACTTTCCCGATTCGAAAAGCTGCCCCTTTATTTACAATGGGCCGGGGAAGTATCAAGCCCATTGCTGGTTCAACAGTATTGTGATCAGTTTGCTCGGTTGGTTGTCGATAAGGTGATCAATTCCCCATGGGTGTCAGGAGTGGAGGAGTATATTCGAGGAAATATTCATCAACAGGTGTTTGTGCTGGTTTCAGCTACTCCCCAACAGGAACTTGATCAGATTTTGACAGTTCTGAATTTAAAAGCGTGTTTTGTTGGCGTATTTGGTGCCCCTGTTAACAAGAAAGATGCCATCAATCATTTTCTGAATGTTGCAGCCTTTGAGCCGACGGATTGTCTTATGATCGGTGACGCTCGAGAAGATCAACAAGCAGCACATGCCAATGGCGTATCATTTTTGTTGCGTAGGCATGCATCAAACGCTTTGCTTTTTACTGATTATACCGGTACTTCTTTAAAAGATTTTACTGTTATATGAACCGCCCTGAAAAAATCCTTGAAATACGAAGATCTCTTGCCGCAAAACAACCATCTATAGGTAGTTGGATGCAGATTCCTCATGCTTCTATTGCAGAAATAATGGGGCAGGCTGGTTACGACTGGGTGGCAGTAGATATGGAACATGGTGCAGTTGCTGTGAATCAGTTACCCGATCTGTTTCGTGCTCTGGAGTTGGGTGGTACGTTATCTCTTGCGCGTCTGGCAGGAGGGGGTTTTAAGGATTGCAAGCAGGCGCTTGATGCCGGTGCCGGTGGTGTGATTGTTCCCATGATTGAAAGTGCATCCCAGTTGATCCAGGTTCGTGATGCATGCCGCTGGCCGCCAGCCGGCAAGCGCGGTGTCGGTTTTTCTCGGGCGAATCTTTTCGGCAAGCATTTTGACGCTTATTGTATAGAGGCTCAGGCTCCGCTATTGGTTGCTATGATTGAGCATATTTGTGCGGTTGAAAACCTTGATGAAATATTGTGTGTCGATGGATTGGATGCGATTATGATTGGGCCGTATGATCTGTCCGCCTCCATGGGGCAGACTGCAAAGTTTGAATCGAGTGAGTTTATTTCAGCAATGGATCATATCCTTAAACTGTGCAGTAAGCACCGCATTTCCTGCGGCTTACATGTAGTCATGCCGGATGTAGCTATACTTCAGCAACGGATAAAAGAGGGTTATCTGTTTATTGCCTATTCCATAGACTCGGTTTTTCTGCATCAAAGTGTTGCAAAACCACAATGCCCCCTTTCTTGAGAAAGTATTTGCTAACACGGAAAGAGATAGGGACGTTCAAGCAAAAATGATTTGAAAAGTTCTATGAAAATTCTTGCACTTATACCTGCTCGCATGGGTAGTGGACGTTTTCCAGGTAAACCTATGGCTCCCATTCTCGGAAAGCCGATGATTGGCCATGTGTATGATCGTGTTCTTCGTTCTTCCCTGTTAGATCTGGTGGCAGTAGCGACATGCGATAAAGTAATCTATGACTATATAGAATCTATAGGCGGTATTGCTGTTATGACTGGAGATAAGCATGAGCGTGCGTCAGACCGTTGTGCTGAAGCTTTACTCGCTTTGGAGAAAGCTCATAAGACAAGGTATGATATAGTAGTGATGGTTCAGGGTGATGAGCCGATGACCCATCCCGACATGATTGCTGAAGCCGTGCAGCCGATGCTGGATGATTCAGATATTCAGGTCACTAATCTGTTGGGTCAAATTAAGGACACAGCTGAATTTGAGGATCGGAATTGTATCAAGGTTGTATGTGATCTGAAGATGAATGCGCTCTATTTTTCAAGGGAGCCTATTCCTACGCGGAGCAAGGCTGCTGTTGTCCCCATGGGTAAACAGGTATGTATTATTCCTTTCCGGCGTGACTTTTTAATTGAATATACTGAATTGGCGCCAACACCTCTTGAAGTTGCAGAGTCAGTTGATATGATGCGAATTCTTGAGCATGGCCTGAAAGTGCGTATGGCCAGAACCATTCACAATACACAGGCTGTTGATACTCCGGACGATCTTAAAAAAGTGGAAGAGTTGATGGCAAAATTAAATATTTGAGTTCGTTTGAAGAACAGTGATGCTACCGGTGAACAACTATTTATCTGGGATTCAGAGCAGATTCCGCCGGTTATGGCCGATTGGACTTCGATGCTCTGGCGCAGATTTGGAGATGGTGTTTCGCCCAGAGAAGTTTCAATTCCGAAGCTGATTGAAGAGAATGCAGCTGCTTTGAAAGCAAGCTATCTGTCGTGGATTTATAATCTTGGAGAGTTGCGTATCAATGGTCAGCGTGTTGTTGACCGATTGGAAATACGATCCGGGTTCAGTTATTGGTGGATGACACATTTGGTGGAGAAATGCAACTACAGCAAATCTCCACAGATTACAGTTGCTTTCAGACTATTAGCCTTTGCGCTTTGGGCAACTGGCCGGACCTTTGATAGAGTGATACTTGCCAGCGATGACGCCCGACTGGCAAAATGCATTCGGTTATGGTGCTCTGACTCAGGATTGAAGTTTGAATGGCAGCGTCTGAAAGTGAGCCGGGCAAAGCCGAAAACTTTTTTAAAACGCTGCTATCATCGCTTTCCTTATTCCTTTCAGGCGCTTTTCTCATTGGGATATTATCTTTTTCATCGTTGGCCTTTAAGGGATTCAGGGCGTAAGGCCTGGAGAGAAACAACCGGTCAGCTAACGTTCATCTCATATTTTTTTAATCTGGATACTGACGCGGCTAAAGAGGGCTGTTTCAAGAGCCGTTACTGGGCGCATCTGCCGGATAATCTGCAGCAGGAAGGTGTTCACACCAATTGGCTTCATTTATATGTAAAGGATGGATTGCATCCGTCAGCAAAAAAAGCGGCTATTGCCCTGAAGCAATTCAACATAACAGGCAAAGGAAGTCAGACACATGTTACTCTTGATTCTTTTTTGAGTCCCAGAATTGTTTTGAGGGTTTTGTTCGATGCTTTCAGACTGTCCGTGGTTAGCAGAGGTTTACGAAAAACGCTTGCTTGTTCAAGAGTTTCTTCCGTGAATCTCTGGCCATTATTCGATGAAGAATGGCTGAATGCATTAAAAGGTTCAGCAGCCTTGATGAACCTCCTGTTTTTTCATTTATTCGAATCTGCGATTAATGAATTGCCAAAACAACGAGCCGGTGTTTATCTGCAGGAGAATCAGGCATGGGAGTTTGCATGTGTTCATGCATGGAAACATGCTGATCATGGCCTTTTGATAGGTACTCCGCACTCTACGGTTCGTTATTGGGATCTTCGTTATTTCTTTGATTCCCGAAGTTACAGGAGAACAGGTATGAATAATTTGCCCCTTCCGGATAAGGTCGCACTCAATGGGGTCGCCGCGCTGGATGAATACCTGAAGGGAGGGTATCCTGAAGCAGATTGTGTTGAAGTTGAAGCCCTTCGCTATATTTATTTATCGGACTTTACACCGAAGAGTGAACGGGTGATGACGCCATCGAAAGTTGTTTTGCATGTTCTTGTGCTTGGAGATTATTTGCAGAGCAATACCCGGAAGCAAATGCGTCTGCTTGAGCAGGCAGTACCTTTAATGCATGTAGAATTGACTATTACGGTCAAACCCCATCCTAATTGTCCGATAGTGCCGGAAGATTATCCGCATCTGAGGATGAATGTGACAATGGCTCCAATATGGACACTTGTTGCAGCTTGTGACGTTGCCTATACCAGTAATGCGACTTCAGCCGCAGTAGATGCCTATTGTATGTCGGTGCCGGTTGTTTCCGTTCTTGACTCTGATGACCTCAATCAAAATCCTCTGCGCGGGCGAAAAGGCGTTTTTTTTGCCGGATCTCCAAAAGAGCTGGCTGATGTGTTGATTTCGGCTTCTTCCTCTTCAATTTCCAATGATGGTAAGAGTCTATTCTTTACGCTTGATCCAGGGTTGCCTCGATGGCGAACATTGCTGCTGAATTCCCCCACTTTATGCTGACACGTCATCATAATTGAATGCTGCGAAAAGATGGCAATCGATTATAAATACAAATGTCTCGTAACTTATTGTCTTATTATGAGCTGAGTATTGTTAATATTTTCAACAACCCGACACAAGTGCTATGAGCTCAAAAAAAGTTATTCTTATAACCGGAGGTACGGGTCTGTTGGGTAAGGGTATGGAAGAAACTATGCCTGAGAATTGCGATATTATCAGCATCCATCTGCATCCCTGTAAAATGAATGACTCCAACGTCAAACATCTGGTTTTGGATATCAGGGACAAAAGTGCAGTAGAACAACTATTCATAAAATATCGATTCGATGCGGTCATCCATGCCGCCGGTATCGCCAGCGTTGATTATGTAAAAAATAACTATGCAGAATCCCTTGAATCGAATATTGTTGGTACTCTGAACATTTCGTCTATGTGTCGGAAAGGCGGAGCCTACTTGATTTATATCTCTTCCAATGCCGTTTTCGACGGACTTTCAGCTCCGTATGATGAAACCAGCAAACCTAATCCCGTCAATGAATATGGGGAAATCAAGCTGGAGTGTGAGCGCCTTATTGAAAAAACGATTCCAGATGCATGTATTATCCGACCTATCCTTATGTATGGCTGGAACCATCTTGCCTGTCGAACCAACCCGGTTACCTGGTTGATTGAAAAACTGAAAACAGGTCAGAAGGTCAATGTGGTAGATGATGTTTGGGAAAATCCACTCTACAATCAGCAGTGTGGAGAAGCTATTTGGAAGGCGATTGAAATGAGGCCCGGCGGTAAAGTCCATTTGGCAGGTGCGGACGTTTTGAATCGATTTCAGTTGGCACTTCTTACGGCGGAAGTGTTTGGGCTGGACAGAGGACTTATTACCGCGGTAAAGAGCACTTGTTTTCCTGATTTGGCACCACGTCCACCAAATACCTCCTTCTCTACGCATAAAATGCAAGAGCTGTTGGGAGTCAAACCAGTAAGTGTTCGAGCCGGTCTTGAGGATATGCACATGCGTGAGGTGATAGTATGATTCAAGAGCCATTGATATCAGTTGTCATCCCGGCTTTCAATGCCGAAAAGTTTATTGTGAAAACTTTGGACACGGTTTTGGCTCAGACCTATCGGAACTATGAGCTTATCGTGGTGGATGATGGATCAAACGATAAAACTGCGGAAGTTGTCACGGAATATCTTGAAAAGCATGATTTGCGTGGTCAGTGTATTCGCCAGCAAAACAAGAAGATTGCAGCGGCAAGAAATACAGGCATCCGGGCCGCATCAGGATCCTGGATTGCCCTGCTTGATCACGATGATCTCTGGTTCCCGCAAAAACTGGATGAAGTCATTAAAGAACTTTATTTGCGCCCCGATGTCGATCTTATATGTCATAATGAAATCGTTACTCAAGACGGGAAAATTCAGCGAACGTCAAAAAATGGACCAAGCTCAGAAAATATGTATGAAAGCCTTCTTTTTCGTGGGAATTGTCTTTCCCCTTCTGCCACAATTTTCAAAAAAGAAGTAGCCTTGAATTGTGGAGGTTTTAGCGAAAACCTGGATTATAATACAGTTGAGGATTATGACTTCTGGATGAGGGCAAGTCGCATAGCGAAATTCCACTTCTTTGATAAAGTTCTCGGTGAATACGTTCTCGTGGAAACCGCAGCTTCGCGCAATATTGTATATCATCACAAAAACCTGGAGATCATGTTGACCTGTCATCTTGCAGAGCATCTGAGTGGTGCTCATGGATTCATGGGTAAAAGGATGGCAAACAAACGGCTCGCAAGTATTTATCGATCAGCCTTGACACAGCTCATACACAAGAATGAGTTGCCTGATGAGCGACATGCTGCAGCTTTGAAAATGATCCAGACCTATCCATGGGATCCGAAAAATATTGTTCGTTTTAGTCAGTGGCTGATTAACGCCTGAGAGGAATAAATGCCAGTACTGAATATTCCGGGGTAATCCCATATGGACGTGCCTCCGTCTAAAAAGCCACCAGGTTATGGAAAAAATCCTTTTGCTGCGTCAATCCTGTTAACTTTACCTGCAAAGAGTAAAGATTTCCTGCCAGTTAAGTTGGGTTTCAAAATTCTCCAATTTGCCTTATTACTTACATTTTTTTCATGCATTCGCAATTACCTGCACTTATAAATAAATTTACAGTTGACAGTGATGGAATATATTGTCAGGTGTTATCGGATATCTCTTCATCCCAATCTGTCGAAAAATCACTCCGTGAACGTATAGCAGCCGATAGTTATGACAATTATCTGCAGGTAATCAGTAACAGCCATTCGATACCGGTTATGGATTGTGAGGTTGATCGGTTTCTTCTGAACATGCCTCATGGTGCGCTGATTTTGGATATTGGCGGTTGCTGGGGTTGGCATTGGCGCCATCTTGCCAGGAAACGTCCTGATGTTGGTGTTGTGATTATGGACTTCGTGCGTTCAAATTTAATCCATGCCAAAAACGTTTTGGGTGATCTTGTAGGGCGTCAAGTGGTATTGATTCATGCAGATGCGACTGCATTACCATTTGTGATTGATGATGGATTTTCCGGTTTTGACGGAATATGGACTGTTCAGACATTTCAGCATATTCCTGATTATAACAAAGCGCTGCGGGAGGCGTACCGGGTTCTTAAACCGCATTCCGGTTTGTTTGCCAACTATTCACTGAATGTTCAGCCACCTGTTCGCTGGCTCTATCGTTTGTTCGGGAGAAATTACATTACGAAAGGAGATGTGCCGGGGGCTTTTTGGCTGGCAAGAGCATCGGAGGAACAGAAAATGTTCATTGAAGAGGTTTTTGGCAGTAAGGTTTCTGAACGATGGAGCGAAATACTTTTCACTCCTGAACTGCACTTTCTGTTTCCCGGCCGAGCAGGAAGCAGGCTTGGTCAACTCGACTCCCTTTTGTCAAATAATTTCGGATTTTTAAGGTGTTTAGCCCGTCAGCACTCATTTCATTGCAGAAAACAGTGATTATTTTCATGATCCAAGCCTATGGCAATTTGTCCTGATACGTTACTGGGGGAAGAATTTTTCAGTGCTTTGCCGTGAAGGTGCGCATTCCACTTTAGAGCATAACAGTTGAAATGGCGCCATTAAATCTTGATACAGCATCTGTTTTTCCGTTTGATCTTCACAGATATGCTTTAAAAGTGCGCTATTACCGTCTTGCGCGTCATGCACTTCATGAGGTTTTTACCTGCATGCAGATACTGCCGGGTGATCGTGTGCTGCTGCCGGCATTTATATGCAGAGATTTGCTTGCTCCGATACATGCGGCAGGCGCAGTTCCGGTTTTTTATGAAGTTGACAGGGATTTGAGGCCTTTAGAGCTGCCTGTTTCTGGTCGTGTAAGGGCAGTTCTGGCGGTTAATTATTTCGGATTTCCACAGGATCTTCTTGTGTTTCGCCGCTACTGTGCCAAGTATGGTGCTGTTCTAATTGAAGACAATGCACACGGTTTATTAAGTTGCGATGCCGCAGGGCGACTTTTGGGGGAAAGAGGGGATTTCGGCATCTTTTCAATTCGTAAAACATTTCTATTGCCTGATGGTGCCATGCTTATGGCCAACACTCAGGAGTGGCAGTCCTGCTTGAGTGAACAGTTGCCTTTTTCTCGGGAATCTTTACCTCTGTCATTTTGGCTTAACTACGGCCTCTCAAGGATAGAGCGGAACACAGGGATAGCTTTCCATGCTCTCGGTCAGGAGCTGATACGTAAATTCCGGTACTTGAGGACAGGCTATCCCATAGCAACATCTCAAAGCGCAGATGAATTTGAGCTGCCGTTGTTGCCTGCTCCGCATCATGTTTCTATGTCAATGTTTGCAAAACAGGATTTTGCCGGAGAGATTGGGCGGCGCCGCAGGCTCTATGGAGAGTTTCATAAATTGTTTTCATCGATGCATATTAAACCGCTGTTTAATGAGTTGCCTGAAGGTACGGTGCCTTACTGTTATCCATTTTATGCAGAGGAGAGGGCTGCACAGCAGGTAACAAGAGTTGCCCGTTCACGAGGTTTTGATTGTATTCACTGGCCTGCTCTTCCTGCGGCAGTTGAGTCTGAAGCTCCTCTGCATTACAGAACCTTATGGCTGGTTAATTTTCTATGTTGATGTGGCAGTCATGGACTGGGACAGCAGAGTCCTGGGATCAATCACTATCTTTTGCCGACGACAGTTCAGTGTTTCAGTCCTACGGGTGGGGTGAGTATAAATCTCGCTCAAATTGGATTCCGTTGCGTTATTGCTGTCTGGACAAGATGGGAAATCCTGTGGGTATGGCACAGATGTTAGTAAAGTCTATGTCATTCAGAACTTTTTTTATCTGGGTGCCCGGTGGACTGGTATTTCGTTTTCCCGATAGCAGGGAGTCTGATATTACTGAGCTGGTTCAAAATCTCATTGCTGCTGTTCGCGCAAATTATCCGGTTTCTCTTATTCGCTTTAACAGCCAAACGCCCAATCATTCTCTTCTTTCGTTCGGGGTTAACCGGGTTTGTCTGCGTCCGTACTGTAAAATAAACAGCGGTTATACCGTTCGAATCAAGCTTGACAACTCCATGGCCATGCTGAGGGAGAAGATGACTGCAAAGCATCGTTACTATACCAAAAAAGCTGTAGGAGCAGCCATAAGCTGGAAATTGGGAAGCAGCGATCAGCTTTTGAGGGAGCTTTATGCTCTTCATCAAGAGATGGTTTTAAACAAACAGCTTCCGTCAATCACAACAGCCTTTGAAGAGCTGCAATGCATGCGTGATGCTCTCGGCAGTAAGGTTTTGATTCTTGTGGGGTATATGGATAATAAGCCTGTTACCGGTTGTCTGGTACTTCTTTTTGGCAGTACTGCATTTTATATGGTGGCATCAACTGGCACTCAGGGGCGTGAAGTGAGTGCGGCTTATGCGATGTTTGAGCGCCTTATGCAGGAATTGATAGAACGTGGTATTACTAATTTTGATTTTGGCGGTATTGATCCTGTTCGTCGAGAGGCAGCAGGGGTCAATCACTATAAGTGTGGATTTGGCGGTCAAATTGTAGAGCAACTGGGTGAGTGGGAATCGGCTCCCTCTGAATGGTTCAGAGTAGCGGTTAATCTGGCTATCGGCTTTCGAGGGTCCCATCTATGAGGTGGCAAACTTTAGCCTTGCATGCTTTGGCACAAGGCACAGCCTTGGCTCGCAAGCCGTTTTCACCCCGATGCGGATTACGAATCCTGATGTACCATTCGGTTGGCTCTTTTGTGTACGGAGATAAGCTTGGGCTTCATACTATATCTGAAAAGCTTTTTCGCCAGCATCTGGATGTGCTTTCCCGCATGCGGACAGTTCCGCTACTGCCATTACTGGTTCCGGAGGTTGAATTAAGCGTTGCCATCACGTTTGACGATGGATATGCCGATAATCTGCATATAGCCGCTCCTCGACTTGCCGAGAGAGGCATTCCTTTTACCGTTTTTGTTACAAGTGATTTTATCCGTCGTCATGAGCGTGGTTTTTTATCATCTGATGAGTTGAAACAATTAGCGCAGCAACCAGGTGCTAGCATTGGAGCTCATGGATGTTCTCACTGTCACCTGACAAGGTGCTCCGATAGTCAACTGCGTGCAGAGTTGCGTGACAGCAGGCACTATCTGGAGGATCTGATTGGTCGATCAGTTACAACTTTGGCCTATCCACACGGTTTTTCGGACAGAAGAGTCAGGGATGCGGCCTTGTCTGCAGGCTATCAGCTCGGTGTCTGTAGCCGTTTTGATATCAACCAGCGTTCACGTGATCCGTTGATGTTGAACCGCTGTGTAATTGTGTGTGATGATACACCTGACATTTTGCGGCAAAAGCTATCGGGTGCTTGGGATTGGTATCGATGGCGGAGTGTAGATCCGCTCTCTGTAGCATTTTCTGCGGTATGATTTTTCTTTAAAATAATATAATGGTTGTTGTTTTTGACGCCGCCGAATAAACCATTCTCCATGAAAAACAAGAATGTTGTCATTATCTCGTCCATAGATTGGTCGACGCACTGGCAGATGCATCATCAGTTGGCGACTTCGATAGTTGATACTGGCAACCGGGTGCTTTTTGTTGAAAATACCGGTGCACGTGCTCCAAGGCTTGCTGATATTGGCAGGATGCGTGAGAGAATAGTCAACTGGGTAAAAAGTGTTCGTGGATTTCGGGAGGTGCAGCCCGGTTTGACGGTATTCTCTCCTTTGTTTCTGCCTTTTCCATACTCTCGCGTTGCGGGTGCCATCAATAGATTTATCCTCTCCAGATCGGTCAAGCAGTGGATTCGGTCAGCGCATTTTCACAATCCGGTTATCTTTACTTTTTTGCCAACTCCGCTTGCACAGGCTCTGATTAAAGATGTTGACTCTGCATTGGTTGTGTATTACTGTGTGGATAATATGTCGGGCTCTTCACCTGATGTGCAGCAATTGGTACCTTGGGAGAATATTCTTTTTCGAGAGGCTGATCTGGTTTTTGTTACATCTGAAGCTATTCGCGAGAGAGCAGAGAAGCATGCTGAGCATGTCTATTCATTTCCAAGCGGGGTCGATTTTTCAAAGTTTGCTGCAGCTTTGGAGCACGCATTCATTCCGGATGATCTTGCCGAGCTTCCGAGGCCGATTATTGGCTATGTTGGAGCCTTGAGCGGAGTTCTTGATCAGAATCTGCTGCTTGAAATGGCATCAAAGATTCCTAATGCAACATTAGCACTGGTGGGCCCTTCGTTTGCCGATATGCGCGCGCTTAAATCGGCTCCTAATATTAAATTACTTGGCGCAAGAGACCATAACGAGATTCCTGCCTATCTGAAGGGTTTTGATGTCGCACTCATTCCATATCTCAAGACACCTTTCACTGACAGTGTCTACTCATGCAAATTGAATGAGTATCTCGCAATCGGCGTGCCGGTTGTTTCAACAAACTTGCGTGAAGTGCGAGCCTTCAGTGCCAGATATCCCGATACGGTTGCCATAGGGCAGGACACATCCGATTTTATCGTTAAAGTCAAACAGGCACTTGATGATCCGTCTATCCGGTCACAAAGTCTCACTGAAAGACGTATTGGGGTGGCAAAGGAAAATACTTGGGAAAAGCGATTTGAGGGAATTGTTGAGGTTATAGACCGGCATCTTTATCTCAAGTCACAGAACGAGGTTTCATGGAAAGAGAGTCTGACCAAATACTACAGACGCTCTTTTATCCGCATGGTCAGAACAATCGCGATTATTTGTGCATTTTATTTGCTCGTTTTCAATACCCCGTTATTCTGGTTTATCGGAGATCAGTTGGTAGTTCGTCATCTCCCTCGAAAGGTTGATGCCATTGTTGTTTTCAGCGGTAATGGCGAAACCACATACCGAAATGACAGTTATCAGCGCAGGGCACTTGACGCGGTTCGATTCTACAAACAAGGTTATGCCCCCTCTATTTTTCTCTCATCAGGCCGAAATCAGAACATTTCAGAAGTTGAGGTTATCAAACTATATTTAGAAGACAAAGGTGTTGCAACATCAGCCATTCATATTCTTTATAAATTCCCAAGCAGTACCAGCGAGAATGTGCAGATGGTAACTCAGCAGTTAAGGCATGAGGGTGACCACTCTATCCTCTTTTTGACCTCCCCATACCACGGTCGCCGTGCGCTCTGGACATGGAGAAAACAAGCTCCTGATATTGTTGTGCTCACTCCTGCGGTTGTGGATACTCCATCAGTCGATCCAAAGTGGACCGCCAGTGTTGATCAGATTCGTATTATTACCTATGAATATGCAGCGATTGCATACAATTGGATGCAGGGTCGATTGTGAAATAACTATTTGAAGTTATGAAGATTAAGCATCTCGTTTCTCTGGTGATTCCTGTTTATTCAGGACAAAAAACGCTTCCAAAGCTTTTGAAGGAAATTTTGCCGCTGACTTATGAACAGACAACACCAAACGGTAATCAGTTTATCGTTTGTGAGGTGTTGCTTGTTCATGATTGCGGTCCGGATTCATCTGATAAAATCATTGAACATCTTCGTGACGAATACAAATTTATCCGTCCTGTCTGGCTGTCTCGGAACTTTGGCCAGCATGCCGCCACTTTGGCAGGAATGGCAAGTGCATCAGGTGACTGGATAGTTACAATGGATGAAGATGGACAGCAATCACCGGCAGATATTTGTCACATGCTTGACAAGGCAGTGGATGCTTCACTTCAGGTGGTATATGCAAAATCGATAACCCCCCCGCCTCATGGTTGGCTTCGTAACATACTCAGCAGAACCGCCAAAGGGATAGCTCTAAAGCTACTTGATAGCTCAAATGCAGTTCAATTCAACAGTTTCCGTTTAATTGACGGGGAGGTAGGAAGAATTTTAGCGGCTTACTGTGGCAGTGGGATTTATCTGGATGTGGCGCTTTCATGGATAGCCGGACGCATCGGGTATTGTCCTGTTGTGTTGCGAAATGAGATGGATCGACCGTCCGGATATTCCTATATGAAACTACTTGCTCATTTTTGGCACATGATCATTGCTTTAGGGACTCGCCCATTAAGATTTGTTACGATCATGGGTTTGTTTTCAGTCGCTATTGCTGCATCTCTTGCCGGATATGTGATATTTTTGAAAATGTTTGGTGATATATCTATTCAAGGCTGGACCTCACTCATTATTACAATAGCATTTTTTTCCGGTTGCATCCTGACTGCACTCGGGGTAATAGCCGAGTACCTTGCCTTGAACCTGACCATTGCGATGGGGAAGCCGTTATATATGGTAAGTACTAAACCAACTCGTTCCGGAACTGTCATATGAGCCGAGTGTGGGTTGTAGGAAGTCATGGTCTTTTAGGTCAGGCATTGTTTAGGATTCTTTTTAGTTATGGCAACGAATTATTTGATCCGGTTGAGCGATTTAGCTGGTGTGATGAGCATATCCTTTCATATCAAATTGTTTCTTCAGTTAAAGCATTTTCTTCCTTTGTTGCTGATTCAGACAGATGGGAAATTTATTGGGCTGCCGGAATAGGATCTATGAACAGCTCAGCGTCTGAACTCGATACGGAAACTCAAGCGCTTGAGCTGTTACTTCATCAGATCGAATCAGATGAACATTTGAGTCAAAAAAAAGGTGCTATTGCTTTTACCAGCTCTGCCGGTTCGATATACTCAGCATCTAATGATTTTATTATCACTGAGAAGAGTGATGTTGCTTTTACGACAGACTATGCAAAAGTCAAGATTATTCAGGAGCAGATAATTACCGAATTCACCTATAGAAATCAGAACGTTACCTCATTATTGGCTCGTATTTCAACACTTTATGGGACTAATCAGTCAGTTAACAAGCGTCAGGGTCTTTTAACGCATATGGCGAGGTGTATCCTTAAAAAGCAGCCCATTCAGATTTATGTGCCGTTAGATACTATTCGGGACTATATAGCGGTTGATGATGCCGCGAAGATAATGATCCATGCGTTGAGAGCAATAAAAACCCCGGAGCCTTGTGTTAAAATCATCGCTTCCGAACATCCGACAACGGTTGCAAATATTATTTCTTATTTCAAGAGTATTACTCGGCGTTCACCCCAAATTATTAACATGTCATCAAGATTAAGCAATTTTTATCCTCGACGCATGTGTTTTAGATCGATAGTATTTCCTGAGTTTAATCGATTCATCACAACAAATCTTTTCGTTGGTATTTCACAAATATTGACTTCTGAGATGGTTGCTGTTAAAAACTGTAAAAGTTGAGTTGGATGTGTTTTGCATCAAATAGCAATTATAATAGATAAAATGTTGCGATATGGTTCAGTTTGATCACTATGCTGATGACTATAAAACATTACTTGATAATTCATTGTCCCTGGTTGGCGGTTTTGATGAATACTATCTGCATAGAAAAGTCGATATCGTAAGAAATGTTATTGGGTCGAAAAAGATCAAATCAATATTGGATTTTGGCTGTGGTCTCGGTGATACTTCATTAATGCTTAGGGATTCATTTCCTCATGCCAGGATTGTTGGTGTTGATATTTCCGAAATATCTATTGAACATGCCCGTACAAACAATAAGGATATTGATTTTTATTGCTTGGCTGATCAGAAATTTATTGCTTCGTATGCAGGTTATTTTGATTTGATTTACGTTGCTAATGTTTTCCATCATATTCCCTGTCATGAACGACAAACCATTACGGGTCTGTTAAATAAATTGATGTCTGTTAGTGGGCAGATATGTGTTTTTGAACACAATCCATATAATCCGTTAACAAATTTGGTTGTATCTCGTTGTGAATTTGATCAGGATGCAATTCTTCTCTTTTCTCGGGATTCACGAATGCTGTTGGAATATTCAGGTTTTCAAGTTGAAAGAACAGTATATTTTCTTTTCTTTCCATATATGTTTAGAAAACTTTCAAAAATTGAGGCTTTTTTGAGCTGGTTGCCGCTTGGAGCTCAATACTGTGTTGTGGCATCCTTAAAATGATGATATTTCTGTAATGCAGCAAAGCTGTTTAAAAAACTAGCATAATACATGAAAATCCCAGAGGCTTACTCAATATGTCCAATATGTCAATCTCAATCTCATCCATGGGTTAGGATGAGTAATGCCGCGTTAAATAAATGTGATAAATGTTGTCATTATTTTACTGATATTACTTCTGTTTCAAAGAAAGAGACTTATAACAGTGACTATTATCTGAATACACATAGAAACTGGTTTAATAATCCTAACTACAAATTGTTTTCACTGTTAGGTGGATTGATAAAGCAGAAAAAAGCTAAATCAATTTTGGATGTAGGATGCGGCGACGGCGCATTGTTGACGTATTTTAAGGGAGTATTAGATGAAGCGGAATTACATGGAATCGATCTTTCTCCTACATTTGTTCATGATGCGGGTTTTACTTTTTGGCAAGGTGATTTCCTTGCTTATGACTTCAAGAAAAATTTTGACGTTGTTATTTCTCTGGCTGTTATTGAACATATAAGTGACGTGAACGCCTATGTGCATAGAATACATAAATTGTTAAACAGCAATGGTTTTGCTTGTTTGATGACAGTAAACAGCAGTGGAATGCTGTATAAACTGGCATCTATACTAAGATTGTTAGGGTTTCATTCTGCTTTTAATCGATTATATGATCCTCATCACCTGAACCACTTCAGTCAAAAAAGTCTTTACAGGTTGTTAACAAAAGATGGCTTGTTTCGAGTTGAAAATATTATCAATCATAATGCGCCTTTGGCAGCCATAGATATTCCTGCAAAAAATAGTTTAATTAGATTGGTGATGAGGCTTGGTGTTGGTGCTGTATTTTTTATGGGAAAAATAACCAGGAAAACATACCTCCAGACATTCGTTGTTTCAAGAGTTAGTTGAATTTTTACGATTTATTGATGTGGTTGCTGATATGACCCTATATTAATAAATAATAATTGTTTCTTGAGATTGATATGGATTACGTTCGTTTTAAATGGACTTTTAAAAGTAATATTGTTCTGTGTTGTTTTATATTTATTCTGTATTACCTCTTATTTAATACAGGCTTGCATGGCGATGACTACAGTGAAATAGCCGGGTGGAGATTTCATGGACTGCCATCATTTTTAATGCCGGGAGGAGTGGCATTAACTATTTTAGGCTCACATTATTGTTTTTGGTGGGCATATCCTTTTCTTGGTTATGATCATCAATGGGTATATGACTTGGTAAAGGTGGTGGCACATATTCTCAGTTTACTATGTGTCTATAGGTTTGCCATTGATTACCTTCCCCGCGACAGGGCTATAATGATGTCTTCATTATTTGTTCTGTATCCTCTTCATGATACGACCATGTACTGGTATATGACGGTTCCGTATGTGTTCTTTCCTGCGGTTATGATGTACGCTCATTCATTGTTCAGGCATAATCATCTATTTCCGGGGTTTATACTTGCCTTTTTCGGTGCTTTTGGCGGCTATTTCTCGCCACCTTATGTGTTCGGACTGACAGCTATTTTCATTTATGAGCGAAAATTCCGGGAGGCAGTGCTTTTTGCTTTTCCTGGCATAATTTATATTGTCTATTATTTCTTTATAAAGTATGCTTTTTCAGGTATAGAGAAGCGTATCAATTCGAGTTTGACGATAGCTGATTATATCAGACAGCTTCTCTTACAGCCCCTCAGTTTTATTGATGCCGCTTTCGGACCTTCTTATTGGTTAAAAGTTTATTATTCAATTGGATCGATTACCCTTTTATCAGGTTTGATCGTCCTGGTTATTGTTGTTTTTCTACTGATCAGGGTCCCTTTGTTTTCTAAACAACCGGATGTACCTAAATCCCTCTTTATCGGCCTTTTTATTACACTTGTTTTTTCATTTGCAATGTTTGCCCTTACAGGACTATATCACCATTCAGCTTTCAATTTGGGCAATAGAACTACAGTATACGGCTCGCTGCTTATCGCTCTTATAATTGCAATACTTCCATTCAACAGGAAAACAGTAGTTGTATTGGCATTGATTTTCATTATTCCCCTGTTTGGTCTTTCTGATCATTGGAAGTCATGGAATGTTCATCAAAAACAGATCATTGAGAATATCCATACCAATGCATCACTCAAGGCATTGGAGCCTGAAAGCACACTTCTTGTCACTGGTAATATTTACAGCAGGCTGGGCCCGTTTTCGCATATTGAGTTTTTCAGTATGCCATGGGTGGTCAATTCTATTTTTCATGATTGGGTAAAAAACAAGAGTATTGTTGCTTTAGCCCCCTACATTGAGCTTGATAACAACTCTTTGGTGGATCCTAAATTTGGCGGCAGATACCCGTTAGGGAGCAAGATCTATGTTTACAACAGTGAGGCAAATACAGTGTCGCCGATAGCATTGGCAGCAGTCCCCCAGTTGCTTGCTTCTCGACCGCGTGAGATTCGCCACTGGGTGCAATTGACAAAAGGTACCTGGATCGAATCGGGTATTGTTGCATTGAGTCCAAGACTTACTTATCTCTTTTTATAAATGTTAATAACTCGAAAAGATATATTCATAGTAGTTGCATTCACTTTTACTATTTACGAATATGAATAAGTTGCAAACATTAGATTATCAGGGTATTCTTGATTTAAATCAAGTCCAACTAAATGCGCGTAATAAATTAAATGAAAGAATACAAAACAAAAAAATCATATTTGAAGATGTATCGTGTTTATGTGGGAGTAATGAATACGATGTAATTAGTTCAATAGATAGGTATGGATTGGAACAGCAAACAGTTATTTGTAAAGATTGTGGATTAATTAGATCAAATCCAAGATATATTCAAGAGGAGTATAAGCTTTTTTATGAAACTGATGAGTATAGACTGCTATATGAATCTAATAGCATAAAAGAATGTGCTATGGTGAATTTTGATGCAGCAGAAAATCTTAAGGATGGTCAAAATATTATTCAAATAATAAGTAAATTTAAACAGATAGATAACTCTGTAAATATTCTTGAGTTTGGATGCGGGGGAGGATGGAATTTAATTCCTTTTGTTAGAAGGGGGGCAAATTGTATAGGTATAGATTATGGTAAAGAATATACCCAACTTGGACGAGAGTATGGATTAAATATTTTGCAAGGAAGTTTGGAATCTGTTAAAGGGAAGTATGATATAATTATATTATCTCACGTATTAGAACATTTCCTAGACCCGATTTCTGATTTAAAAGAAATAAAGTCGCATTTGTGTGAAAATGGATTATTGTATATTTCAGTTCCTAATATAACAAATTTGAGCTTGGCTCAAATTCAATCAGCGCATACATATTATTTTTGTCCTGATAATCTTCAGTATTATGTGCAAAGCGCGGGTTTCAAAATTATTGATTATGGGAAATCCCAAAATATACATATGTATGGGCTATTTAAAAGAGGAGACATTGCGCCTGACATTAATCTACTTTCTTTATCTAAAAAAAATATGTATAGAGTGATAAAACAGATGAAAGTAATTACATATATAAAGCTTATGTTAAAAAAACTACACTTATTTGAAATTCTAAAGACTATTTTAAAGCGTTAATAATTTCTTCATTATTTTTTACCAAAAATGGTAATATTTCAATTTCAGAACTTGTTTATTGTTTGTGGGATAGAAGTGATGCTGTAAACGCGAAGTCATTCTGAGACTTTTGTTATAATCTCAATGATTTAGTGTAATATTTTATGTGAATTTTCGATGACACGATAAATTGATGAAATAGCAACGGGTTATACAGGTAAATAGAGATAACTGATCAATACTAATAAAATGTGAATTATGGGTCTCTGGAGATTAATACTTGCTTGGTTGGTTATCGCAGTTCATACCCAAGGTTATGAGAAACTTTTTGTTGTGGAAATCGGGACTATTGCAGTAGCAACCTTTTTTTTTATTTCCGGGTTTTTAATGCCCCTCGCATATACTGAGCATTATGAGTCATATGGGTTTATTAACGGAATTAGAAGATTTTATATAAACAGGTTTTTGCGTATATTTCCTCTTTATTGGGTTTCATGTCTTCTTATGACGCCTACTTTCTTTATTGGTGAGAATAGTGTTTTCTCAGGCCACCCCTTGACGGTTGAGTTATTAAATCCTGTCATCTGGCTTCAGAATATTATACTACTGGGGTTGAACCAATCTCAGATGTGGGGGGCATATTATAGAATTAACAACCCTGCATGGACGCTGGATGTGGAGCTCCAGTACTATTTATTGGTACCGGTGATTATATTATTATCAGCTCGCTTTCGGGTGGTGGTGAGTACTTTTTTGATTGTTGCTTTATTTGTCAGTATTTATTTATTCTTTTTTCCTGCAGGTTTGGTTGATATAGACAGGTCTTTTTTGTCTTGGTCATTTTGTTTCATATTAGGATATGCATTTCATAGGTTAGAAAAAATGCAATTATTGTTTAAAACAAAACGGGTTTCAGTTACTGTTTCTGCAATTATTCTTCTTGCCGCCTTTGTGCTTGATAATGAGAAAATTGTGTCATTTCTTTTTATTCTTTCATTCATTTCTTTTTCAGCGTACTTGCTTGTTAAACAGAAAGAATACAAGTTTTCAGGATATGATAAATTTATTGGTGATCTTTCCTATCCTACCTATATACTACATAGCTTTGCTTTGGGAAAAATTAACAGTACCCTTTTTAACACAGGGATATCTGATTATATTTCACGAAAATCTCCTATCGCTGCTTATGGAATTACTTTGTTTCTCAATATAGGTTTATCAACTTTTCTGGCATATTTCTGTTTGATGTCCCTTATCAAACCAATCGAAAGATTTCGAGCCTCCTTCAAGGCAACTGTACCCATCATTCAAGGTGTATAATTATTAAATTAGTTTGAGCTACTTTTTTATTCTCAATACGGCCGGTTTAAATCTCTATGGGTCATATTCCCCGATGCTTGCGGCGGGGTTCTTTATTTGATAATAACGTGATAAAATCGAAAATTCTCATCACAGCCAACACCACATGGAACCTGGTGAATTTTCGCAGTGGGTTGATTTCGAAGCTTATTGAAAGTGGTTTTGACGTTATAGCCGTCGCCCCGGAGGATGGGTATCGTGAACGCCTTGAGCGTCTCGGCTGCCGTTATGTTCCTCTTGCCATGGATAATAAGGGGACACATCCGGTTCGCGATTTTCAACTCATGCTCGGTTTTCTGAAGGTTTTTCTTCGTGAAAGGCCCGATGCCATTCTCGCCTACACGGTCAAGCCAAATGTCTATGCTTCGCTTGCTGCGCAAATTGCTGGAGTACCGGTTATCAACAACATTTCCGGCTTGGGCACGGCCTTTATCCGGGGTAGCTGGATGGCGGCTTTGGTTAGTTTGCTCTATCGTGTTGGATTGAGCCGCTCAAAGCGTGTGTTTTTTCAGAATGATGATGACCGCACTCTTTTTCTTGAAAAAGGGCTTGTAAAAAAAGCACAGACAGACCTTCTGCCTGGATCGGGAATTGATCTGGCCCATTTTGATTCGATGAAGTATGCTCCTGCCGGCAGAAGCAGTAGTGATCTCCTGTTTCTTATGGTTGCCCGGCTTCTTTGGGATAAAGGTGTTCGAGAATATGTAGAGGCGGCCAGAATTGTCAAAAAGCACTATCCTGAAACCCGGTTCCAGTTGCTCGGATTTCTTGATGTGCAGAATCAGACAGCGGTTCCCCGTGAAGATGTAGAGGCTTGGGTGCAAGAGGGCATCATTGAGTATCTCGGTACGTCGGATGATGTCAGACCTTTTCTTGCTGCAGCGGACTGTATTGTTCTGCCATCATATCGGGAAGGTACACCCCGCTCTCTGCTTGAGGCTGCTGCGATGGCAAAGCCATTGATAGCAACGGATGTTCCCGGTTGTCGTGAGGTGGTTCAGGACGGGGTTAACGGTTATTTGTGTGAAGTGCGCAATAGTAATGACTTAGCGGATAAAATGATGAAGCTGACTGCATTGCCTTTGGATTTGCGGTTGCAGATGGGTTGTCAGTCGCGCAATATTGCTGAAACACGCTTTGACGAGCAGATTGTGACACGGAAATATTTACAAGTTGTCGATGATGTTACCGGGAGTAAATGTGGTAACAGGAGATGATTGGTAGCCGGTACTCCCGTTATATCTGGTGGTGTATCATTTGAAAAATAGTGTTGTTTAATGCAGGATTATAGAGATAGTATCAATGCTGTGGTGCAGTGTCCGTTTTGTGCCTGCGCGTTGCAGGAAAAGGACGGAGAGTTTCTCTGTTCGGGGTGTCAGAAAAGATATCCGCTCACTGTTGTTATTGCGGATTTTGTTGAGTTGCAGCAGAGAGATGAGATAGCAAAAAAGGCATTGGTTACCTGGGGAGAGAACCTTCATCATGTATCATCTGACGAAGCGGTGCATTCCGGACATTTTTCGCAGTTTGAAGATGCATTTGGTTCCGGTTTTTTCTTTGCTGAAGGTTCAAGGGTACTTGAGATTGGTTGCGGTGCCGGTGAAGATGCAGTTAAGCTCGCAAAATCAAGGAGTGACCTTGAAATTCTGGCGATGGATATAGGTGAAAATGTCAGGACGCTGGCAGAAAGGTTCAGGGCGGTCGTCAATCTGCATTTTATCCGGGGTGATGCCCGGTTACTTCCACTAAAGGCCGCACTTTTTGATTATGTGGTTTCTTTTGGAGTATTTCACCATACGGATGATCCTGAAAAGTGCGTCAAAGAGGTTTTCCGGGTGCTTAAAACGGGCGGGACGGCATTTGTTTATCTCTACAAGAACCATGAGGATGACCTTTTCAAACGGTCAGGCATTATTGCGGAAACCTTGTTGATGCAACTCATCAGATATATGCCCCACAGGATGGCGCAGTTCTTTTGTCATCTTCTCGCCTGGCCCTGCCTTCTGTTTTTTTCCTGGCCTGCATGGATTATGAAGCGCATTCCCCGCCTTTCAAAGCTTGGAAATGCTATGCCTTTGCATTGGGGGACATCACCGCATTCAATTTATGGAGATCTTGAAGACCGTTTGCTTGCACCCGTTAACCATCGGTATTCATATAAGAAATTTTTGCAGTTATTCAGGGATGCAGGTTTTACGGAAATAAAGGTTGTGACCGGTTCAGGAGGCCATTATGCCCGTGCTGCCAAACTCGGATGATTTTCATAAGAAATATTTTTTTGCGGTTGCACTGTCAGTCGGTATTGCGGTATTGTTTCAAGAACAGGAACAGATATTCTGATTCTTTTTTATTATAGGTGTATAGACACGACCTGACTGAATTGTTGTGTGTTAATTTTTGAAATAAAATCATTTCCCCCATTAATTAATGATACCTGTCAAAATTGCTGTTATCGGTCTCGGTTACGTAGGCCTGCCTCTCGCTGTTGAATTTTCGAAAAAGTACCCTGTTATCGGATTTGACATCAAACAGGATCGGGTTGATGAACTGCTTTCAGGCAATGATGCAACGCTCGAAATTACGAGCGATCACCTCAAGAGTGTCCTTTGCGAAGACAATAGTGCTGGTTTTGGACTTACGATTACTTCAAACCCGAATGATCTTGCAGCGGCGAACATCTACATTGTTACTGTTCCGACTCCAACGGATAAAAATAATCGTCCGGTTCTGACTCCGCTTGTTAAAGCCAGCGAGACTATCGGCAGAGTGCTCAAGAAGGGTGATATCGTTATCTATGAATCCACAGTCTACCCTGGAGCCACCGAAGAGGATTGTGTGCCTGTTCTCGAACGCGTCTCAGGCCTAACCTTTAACCGTGACTTTTTTGCCGGGTACTCTCCCGAGCGCATTAATCCTGGCGACAAGGAGCATACTGTTACCAGAATCAAAAAGATTACCTCCGGATCAACACCTGAAGCTGCCAGAAAGGTTGATGATCTTTACCGCTCCATCATAACTGCCGGAACGCACCTTGCCTCATCCATCAAAGTTGCCGAAGCCGCGAAGGTGATTGAAAACTCCCAGCGGGATATCAATATTGCGTTTGTCAATGAACTGGCAATGATATTCAACCGCATGGGGATTGATACCCGTGAGGTTCTTGAGGCGGCAGGTACCAAGTGGAATTTTCTGCCTTTCAAGCCGGGTCTTGTCGGCGGGCATTGCATTGGTGTTGACCCTTATTACCTCGCCCAGAAAGCACAGGAGTACGGCTACCATCCTGAAATCATTCTGGCCGGTCGACGGTTGAATGATAATATGGGGCGTTATGTAGCATCCCAGGTGGTGAAGCTCATGATAGCGCGGGACCTTAAGGTTAAGGGGGCAAAAGTGTTGGTGCTCGGTATCACATTTAAAGAGAACTGCCCTGATATCCGCAACACCAAGGTGGTTGATATTGTCCATGAGCTCAGGCAGTACGGTGTTGAGGTTGACATCTATGACCCTTGGGCAAATCCTCATGAAGTAACGCATGAATATGGGTTAGAGAGTCTTTCCGAGCTAAACGGTAATCATTACGAGGCTATAATACTTGCCGTCGCCCATAATCAATTCAAAGAATTGAATCTTCAAGACTTGGTTTCAAATGACCATTCTGTAATCTACGATGTCAAAGGGATCCTGCCGCCAGATCAGGTTGCCGGTCGCTTATAAGAAGTTGTATTATGGCAGGAAAAGGCTGGTTGTGAAGTAACTTTAGTTACTTCACAACCAGCCTTTTTCATTGTGACGGTATTCATAACGCAGAGTTTTCCCGACCATTCCTAGCCATAATCAATATTTCTAAGCATTGCAACCCTCTTCGACCACTGCACTTCATACCTTCGCTCTACTCCTTCTTTCCCCTAGTCAGCCTGTATCTTTTTTTGCTAGTATAATGCGTAGTTGTTACCTTTGCTATCGTAGGATTTTGGGGGTATAAAAAGTAATTATTGGCTATTAATAACATGATTGATGTTCAGAATTTGCAGTGGTATGCTGTCTATGTAAGGTCGCGTCATGAAAAAAAAGTGCATCAGATGTTGCTTGAACGCGATCTTTCAAGTTTTCTTCCCTTGCTTGAAACATGGAAGCAGTGGAGCGATAGAAAAAAGAAGGTGAGCGATCCGTTGTTCAGGGGATATGTGTTTGTCAATATTGACCTTCGCCAGGATAATATTAAAGTCCTTGATACTGAAGGGGTGGTGAAGTTTATCGGGATTGGGAAACATCCTTCTGTTATTGCTGAAAAAGACATTGAGTGGCTGAGAAAGCTGGTCAGGGAACCTGATGCGATAAATGGCGTTGTCGTCTCTCTTCCTGCCGGGCAGAGGGTCAGGGTGCTTGCCGGGCCGTTTAAGGATATGGAAGGTATCGTTGTAAGACAGGGCAGAGAGACAAGAATGGTGGTTTATTTCGATAGTATTATGCAGGGTGTGGAGATCAGTATTTATCCTGATTTGCTTATGCCGATTTCCAGTGTGGCAAAGTCTGGTTTAGGCAATTCATCAGAGCACGGCACTATTGAAACAGTCGAAAAGCATTTTCTTCGACTGTAGTATCCTTGGAAAGGGAGTGAAGTGATATAAAACCTCAAAGGAGATTTTTTTGCAGCAAAAGGAGCATTCATCGATTCGCGATATTTTCAGTCTGCCGGTGATTGTGGCAGCTCTGGGTTACTTTGTCGATATTTATGACCTGGTGCTCTTCAGTATCGTCAGGGTGCCGAGTCTGAAATCCTTCGGGCTTTCAGGGAAGGAGCTGATCGATTACGGGGTTTTCCTGCTCAATATGCAGATGATCGGCATGCTGGTCGGGGGAGTCCTCTGGGGATGGCTTGGCGATAAAAAAGGTCGTCTGAAAATTATGTTTGCCTCGATTCTTCTCTATTCCCTTGCCAATATTGCCAATGGTTTTGTCTCATCACTTCCTGCTTATGCCGTTTTGCGGTTTATTGCCGGGGTTGGTCTTGCCGGGGAACTCGGGGCGGGTATTACCCTTGTGTCGGAGGTGCTGCACACAAGGATAAGAGGATACGGTACAATGCTGGTTGCCTCGATCGGGGTTTCAGGGGCTATTCTGGCTAACGTTGTGGCTAATGCTTATGAGTGGCATAGTGCGTTTTTTATCGGAGGCGGTCTTGGATTCCTCCTTCTTGCCGCACGGGTGAAGGTTGCCGAATCGGGGATGTTTAAGGCGATGGAGGAAAAAACAGGAGTCAGTCGGGGGAATATGCTGGCCTTGTTCACTGATCGCAACAGGTTTTTCCGTTACATAAACTCAATTATGATCGGGGTACCGATCTGGTTCGTGGTTGGGGTCCTGATTACCTTTTCACCTGAATTTGCTACGGAACTTCATATTACCGGACCTGTTACAGCGGGAAACTCGGTTATGTATTGTTATCTAGGGCTTGTGTTTGGTGATCTTTCAAGTGGACTGCTGAGCCAGCTGCTGCAGAGCAGAAAAAAGGTCATTCTTTTGTTCATGCTGCTTTCGGTCGGAGCAGTTGCGCTCTATTTTCTGCAGGGGCAGAGCAGCCCGCAATTCTTTTACCTGATCTGTGCCGCCCTTGGTTTTGCCGGTGGTTACTGGGCTATTTTTGTGACTGTCGCGGCCGAGCAGTTTGGAACCAATCTGCGTGCAACCGTTGCCACAACGGTGCCAAATATAGTTCGTGGAATGGTGGTGCCGATTACTATGCTTTTTCAGTTATGCCGGAGCTTTCTGGGGCTCGAATCAGGTGCATTGCTGGTCGGAGCAATCTGCAGTATAGCTGCGTTCTTTTCGCTTGGAGCCCTTGAAGAGACCTTTCACAAAGACCTTGATTATTACGAAGAATTTATCTGATAGGGCGCTGGGCACGCGCCCTTATGCTTGAGGCAGTTCCATTTTCAGAAACTGTCCGGTATAGGAGTGCGTCATTTCGGCAATCTCTTCGGGAGTGCCTTCTGCAATTATTGTCCCTCCTTCAAAGCCTCCTTCGGGCCCGATATCAATAATCCAGTCGCTGTTTTTTATAATGTCAAGGTTGTGCTCGATGATAATGACACTGTTACCTTTGTCAACGAGTTTGCGGAGAACTTCAAGCAAGTGCTGAATATCCTGAAAGTGTAGTCCGGTGGTAGGTTCGTCGAGAATATAGAGGGTTTTGCCGGTCTGTATTTTGGCAAGTTCCGACGAAAGCTTGATACGTTGTGCTTCGCCGCCTGAAAGCATGGGTGAGGGTTGGCCAAGCTTGAGATAGCCGAGCCCGACACTCTGCATGGTGGAAAGGATGCGGAGGATGCGGGGAAAGTCGGTAAAGAATTCTGCAGCCTCCGTAATAGTCATTTCAAGCACATCGGCAATCGATTTGCCCCGATATTTAACCAGCAGGGTTTCGCGGTTATATCGCTCTCCCTTGCAGTTTTCGCATTGGACATAGACATCAGGCAGAAAGTTCATTTCAATTTTCCGGGTTCCAGCTCCCTGGCACACTTCACACCTGCCGCCTTTGACATTAAAGCTGAACCGTCCTGCTTTGTATCCCCTTATCTGCGCTTCAGGCAGGCGGGTAAAGAAGTCACGGATAAAGGTGAATGCTCCGGTATAGGTAGCCGGATTTGAGCGGGGTGTGCGCCCGATGGGCGATTGGTCAACATTAACGACCTTGTCGATATTGTTGATCCCTTCAATGCTGTCAAATGGATAGGTTACCAGTTTTGAGCGGTAGAAGTGGCGAGCTAGAATCGGGAAAAGTGTTTCGTTGATGATTGTTGATTTGCCTGATCCGCTGACGCCGGTAATGCTGACTAATGACCGCAGGGGAATCGTGATATCAATGTTCTGGAGGTTGTTTCCACGACACCCTTTTAAACGAATGAACTGCTGTTCTTCCGTAGTATTTGTCCCTTCGCCCTTGAAACAGACCTGCAGAACACCGGAAAGGTACTTGGCTGTCAGTGAGTTCGGGTCAAGGGATGTTGCTGGTCCCTGGGCGACGATTTCTCCGCCGTATTCTCCCGCTCCGGGCCCGAGATCGATGATTTCATCAGCCTCAAGCATGGTATCCTTGTCGTGCTCAACAACAAGGACGGTGTTGCCGAGGTCTCTGAGGCGTTTCAGCGAGGTGATAAGCTTCTGGTTGTCGCGCTGGTGGAGCCCGATGCTCGGTTCATCGAGCACATAGAGTACACCGCTGAGTTGTGAGCCGAGCTGGGATGCAAGTCTGATCCGTTGAGCTTCTCCACCCGAAAGAGTTTGTGAACTCCTGTCGAGGGAGAGGTAGCTGAGTCCGACATTGAGCAGAAATTCAATGCGTTTGACAATTTCATGTAATATGGGAGTTGCAACAAGCCTCTCTTTTGCGGAAAGTTTTTCAGGCAGTGCTGAAAAAAAAGCAAGAGCTTCCGGTAAAGGCTGCGCTTCAGATTCGGCTATGTTGAGATCATTCAGTTTGACCAGCAGGCTCTCTTTACGCAGTCTCGCTCCTTTGCATTCAGGACAGGGCTGACGGATCATGTAGCTTTCAGCCCATTCCCGTACCTTTGGCGTACTGGCATTATTCCTGATCTCTTCAACATAGGGAATAGCTCCCTGAAAAGGCTGCGGGTAGAGTGTATCATGGCCTGAGTAGCTGTAGCTGACGTCAAAGGTCCGGCTGCCTGATCCTTTAAGCAGGATAGCCAGCGCAGGCTTTGGAATATCCGCAATCGGAGTGTCAAGGGTAAAGTCGAATTCCCTTGCAATTGCTTTTATCACCTGCCAGAGGTTCCGTTTCCCGGATTTACCGAACGGATCAATGCCTCCTTCGTTGAGTGAAAGTGTCGCATCCGGTACCATCAGTTCGGCTGAAAGCTGCATGAGCTCTCCTAACCCGTTGCATTCAGGGCATGCACCATAGGGAGAGTTGAAGCTGAAGTGGTTTGGCGCGAGCGTATCGACCGGTACGGAGCCATCCGAATAGGCATACTGAGTGCTGAAGGTCAGTTCTTTCAGCTCGCTTTCAACCGGTTCACAGATGACTGATGATTTATGCTCAGACATGCTGATGGCAAGTTTGAGCGCCTTTTTAAGGCGTTCTTCAGAGTCGGGGCCGATAACGATACCATCAACAACCAGTTCAATGGAGTGGCTTTTATAGCGCTCGATCTGCATCTCTTTTTCCATCTCTCTGTACTTTCCGTCAATGCGGACGCGGAGAAACCCTTTGAGCAGAAGTCGTTCGAAAAGTTCGCGGTAATGACCTTTGCGTCCGGTTACGAGAGGTGAAAGTATCTGGATTTTCGTTCCCTCGGGCAGGGCGAGAATGGCATCAGCAATGCTTTCTTCGCTTTGCTTCTGCAGCATGTGTCCAGTGACGGGGTCGTAACGACGGCCTGCTTTGGCATAAAGAAGACGGATAAAATCATGAATTTCTGTGATTGTTCCGACTGTTGAACGCGGCGACCGGTTCGTGCTTTTCTGGTCGATGGAGATGACCGGCGAAAGCCCCTCTATAAAATCGACGTCCGGGCGTTCAATGCTGCCGATATACTGCCGGGCATAAGGTGAAAGTGTTTCCATAAAACGGCGTTGTCCTTCCGCATATATGGTATCAAAGGCAAGGCTTGATTTGCCTGATCCTGAAAGGCCGGTAATGACTACAAATTTGTTGCGTGGAATATCAAGAGAGATATTTTTAAGATTGTGGACTCTTGCTCCCCTGATATTGATATGACTGAATTCCATTTGTTTTTTTTCTCTCTTTCTTTTTGGCAGCTCAGGCAGCAATTCTTTACTGATGCTGTTTAGCTCAACAGTAAGATGAAGGCTATGGTTTCTTTTTTATAAAAAAACTTTGTAAAAAATCTTTCTGATTTATATTTGGTCCATCAGTCCGATGCTTGTGAAGGTCAAAATCGGATGGATACTGATTTGATAGAACAATAACGTAAAACATAAAGCAACATTCAATATGGAAATTATTTACCAGAAGCAAGCCGAAAAAGGTAAACAGTGTCAGGATTGCCAGAGCTTTACTCCAAAGGCTGATAATCCTGCCTCAGGAACTTGTTTTGGCAAGGATGTAGTTGCCGAAGGTGGCTGCATGTTTTTTAAGAAAAAGGAAGCTTGAAAAAAGTCCTGAGCATAAAGCAAAAGAGAAAGGCGGCAATAGCCGCCTTTCTCTTTTGTACCCTGTGAATGTTGGAATCAGTTCAGCCTTTCAGTGCCGCTCTTGCTGCCGCAAGACGTGCGATCGGGACTCTGAACGGGCTGCATGAAACATAATTAAGCCCGATCTCGTGGCAGAACTCAACGGTTGAAGGATCACCGCCGTGCTCGCCGCAGATACCGAGTTTAAGTCCAGGTTTCACTCCTCGACCCTCTTTTGCAGAAATGCTTATCAAGCGTCCCACTCCATCTTTGTCGATCGATTCAAACGGGTTACGTGCAAAGATATCCTGCTGCTGGTAAATTGGCAGGAACTGGCCTGAGTCGTCGCGACTCATACCGAGTGCCATCTGGGTCAGATCGTTGGTGCCATAGCTGAAGAAGTCAGCAGCGGTGGCAATCTGGTCAGAGGTAATAGCTGCACGTGGTACCTCGATCATCGTCCCTACCAGGTATTTAACCCCGGTCCCTTGTTCGGCAATGACGCTTCGTGCTGTTTTGTGGATGATTTCACTGGTAATTTCAAGCTCCTTGACGGTGCTGATGAGTGGTACCATGATTTCAGGCACGACTTCAAGCCCTTCTTTCTTGAGCCTGCAGGCAGCTTCAATGATTGCCCTTACCTGCATCACCGTTATTTCAGGATGAAGTATACCCAGACGACAGCCGCGGAGACCAAGCATGGGATTGAATTCGTGCAGATCGTTGATAAGTTTTTTTACCTCTTCAAATGATCTGTGCATCTTTCCCGCAAGAGTTTTGATTTCACTGTCGGTGTGCGGCAGGAACTCATGCAGCGGGGGATCAAGCAGTCTGATGGTGACCGGCCGTGAGCCCATGGTTTTGAAAAGCCCGTAGAAGTCTTCACGCTGATAAGGGAGAAGTTTTTCAAGAGCTTTTTTGCGGCCTTCGATATCGTCTGCCAAAATCATTTCACGCATAGCGTCAATACGCTCACCGCCGAAGAACATGTGTTCAGTGCGGCAGAGACCGATGCCTTCAGCACCAAACGTAATGGCGATTTCAGCCTGGTCGGGCTGATCGGCATTAGTGCGGATATTGAGTTTACGGTACTTATCGGCCCATTCCATAAGCTGTTTGTAGATAGGCCATGTCGGCGCATCTTCCGGCTTGAGGGTTTTATCAACAAGTACTTCAATGATTTCAGAGTTTTTAGTAGCCACTTTACCGGCAATAACTTCGCCAGTGCTGCCGTCGATGGAGATGTAATCACCTTCGGAAAGCACCGTGTCGTTGCCGTGAACCCGCATCTCTCCTTTTTGATAGTCGATATTGAGCGCACCGCATCCGACAACGCAGACCTTGCCCATCTGACGGGCCACAAGGGCTGCATGGGAGGTCATCCCCCCGCGTTCGGTAAGTATACCTTCGGAGGCTGCCATGCCTTTGATATCTTCGGGAGAGGTTTCGATGCGGACAAGAATGACGGCTTCTCCGCGTTTCCCGGCCTCATACGCATCTACGGAATTAAAATAGATTTTTCCGGTTGCAGCACCCGGGCCTGCATTAAGGCCTGTTGCGAGGAGTCTGCCTCCTGAAATGGCGGCCTGTTTTTCCTTCAAGTCAAAGATTGGTCTCAGAAGCTGGTTCAGCTGTTCAGGTTCTATGCGTAACAGAGCTTCTTTTTCATCAATGAGCTTTTCGTTATACATGTCATAGGCAATTTTTACCGCAGCCATACCGGTTCGTTTACCAACCCTGCACTGCAGCATGAAAAGCTTGTTGTTCTCTATGGTGAACTCGATGTCCATCATGTCGTGGTAGTGGTGTTCGAGAATCGAACGGATCTCTTCAAGCTGGTTGTAGATGTCGGGGTTTTCTGCTTTGAGCTGTTCGATTTTAAGGGGCGTTCTTGTGCCGGCCACTACATCTTCACCCTGGGCGTTCATAAGAAACTCGCCATAAAAGATATTGTCGCCGGTTGCAGCATCTCGGGTGAATGCTACGCCGGTTCCGCAATCCAGGCCCATGTTACCGAAGACCATGGCCTGAACGTTGCAGGCGGTACCCCAGTAACCGGGAATGTGATTAAGCTTGCGGTAGACGATAGCCCGTTCGTTATTCCAGCTGTTGAACACGGCTCCGATTGCTCCGATGAGCTGTTCTTTGGGGTCTTCAGGGAACGTCCTGCCGGTTTTTTCAAGAATTGCAGCTTTGTATTTGGCGACAATGTCCTGGAGGTCTTCAACCTCGAATTCAGTGTCGAGCGTTATGCCAAGTTCGTGTTTTTTTGTCTCAAGTATTTTTTCGAAGGGATCAATCTGTTTTTTATCGGTCGGTTTGAGGTCAAGTACGACATCGCCATACATCTGCACAAAACGGCGGTAGCAGTCCCAGGCGAATCGGGGGTTTCCAGATTTCCGGGCAAGGCCTGCAACAGTTTTTTCATTCAAACCAAGATTGAGAATAGTATCCATCATGCCAGGCATTGAGGCCCTGGCCCCTGAACGGACTGAGACAAGCAAAGGGTTTTCGGGATCGCCAAACTTTTTCCCTAATGTCTCTTCAATTTTGCTGAGTGCGTTCGGGATATCCTGTTCGAAAAGATTTTTGGGGTAGTTTTTCTGATTGTCGTAGTAGTGGGTGCATACTTCTGTTGAAATGGTGAATCCTGGAGGAACCGGCAGGCCGATGTTTGCCATTTCGGCAAGGTTGGCACCTTTACCCCCAAGAAGGTTTTTCATGGACGCATCACCTTCAGAAGACCCTCCTGAGAAACTGTAAATGTACTGTTTGCGGGAAGCCTTTTCGTTTGGAATCTCAGATTTTGACATGATGGTAAGCAGTAATTATTTTACTTTGCAAAATAAAAAACATGAGCAGGCGGCGAAAAAACAGGTAGAGTTTACTACTTTTATTCGAAACGAAATTTAATAAAAAATCCGGCTGTAAAAACTACCTGAAAGGATATTTCATACTGATTAATAATGGGTATTGAGCCTGCAGTCATTCTTATGCAAGTTGTGCGTCTAGCTGTGCCCTATACGCTTACTTCCGTCGGGGCAACCTTTTCGGAACGTGGGGGTGTTGTTAACCTTGCCCTTGAGGGTATGATTCTTATGGGCGCTTTCGGTGCGGCGTATGGTCAGTACCAGACAGGATCAGCGATGCTTGGGATTTTGCTGGCTCTTCTCTGTGGTCTTTGTGTCGCCTTGATTTTTGCTTTTATTACAGTCACCCTTAAGGCCGATCAGATTGTCGCAGGAATTGCCATCAATATATTCATCATGGGAGTTACCCGTTTCGGTCTTAGCCTCCTGTTTGGAAGTTCAATGAACTCGGAACGTATAGCAGGGATAGACGTTCCTTTTCTTTTCCTGGATCCTTTCTTTTGTCTGGCTGTTATTTCAGTTGTTGCCGGTCAGTTACTGCTATTTAAAACGCCTTACGGGCTGAGGCTTCGGGCAACAGGTGAAAGTGCTGAAACCGCCGACAGTGCCGGGATCAATATTGATCGAATGCGGTATTCCGGTGTGCTGATATCGGGAGCACTGGCCGCACTTGCAGGAGCTTTTCTTGTTTTTCAGCAGCATACCTTTACGGATAATATGTCTGCCGGTCGGGGTTATATAGCACTTGCTGCTATGATTATAGGAAAGTGGACTCCAGCGGGAGCCGCTCTTGCGAGTATCATGTTTGCCGCTACCGAGTCTTTGGAAATATGGCTCCAGACAGGACTGATTCCTTCCCAGCTGGTGCAGTCATTGCCCTATATCATTACACTTTTTGTGCTCGCGGGCTTTGTCGGAAGGGCTTCCGCCCCGAGGGATGCAGGTATTCCGTTTGAAAAAAATCGCAAGTCAGAGTAACCCGATTATATCGGCAACCAGCTTTTCGATGCCTTTGGCGACTTCTCCTATTGTTGGTCCAAGCATATAGGCCGGTGTGCTGACGATTTTACCTTTTTTGCTGATAACGGTGTTCCATACGGGGCTTTCGATGTGCCGGGCCCCCATTGTTTCAATGTCTGCCGCTGTTTCCAAGTCGTTGCCGATTGTCAGTTCTATATGTTCATTGCCGAGTACTTTTGCAGCTATAGCGGGAGAGATGCATATAAAACCAAGTGGTTTTCCGGCATGATAGAACGATTGCAACGCCATCACGACCTCTTCATTGACATCGCATTCGGAAGCTTTGAACTCATAATTGCTCAGATTTTTGGCTACACCGTATCCCCCGGGCATGATAAGTGCATCGAGCATAAGGCTGTTGATCTCTTTGAGATTATGGATAGAACCCCTGGAAATTCTTGCCGATTCGACAAGGACATTGCGTGATTCATTGGTCATTTCCTGGTCGGTGTAATGATTGATAACATTGTGCTGCAGAATGTCTGGCGCAAGACAAACAGCTTCCGCACCGGCTTTGTCGAGTGCAAGGAGGGTCAGAACGGCTTCATGGATTTCCGACCCGTCAAGAAAGCCGCATCCGGCAAGAAGGACACCGATTTTTTTCATATTTTTTGTCAGTAGACCCATGGAATGAATTTATTAACGTGACGGGCATAGTCGGTATACTCTGGATGGAGTTCGGTCAGCCAGCTCTCCTCAAGAGAAGCTTTGTAACTGAAAAACAGAAAGCCTGCAGCAGTTAAGAGAAAATGGGAAACGCTCATCTGGAAAACTGTCCATCCAAAAGCGGCAAAAAGTTGACTGCTGTAAAGAGGGTGACGCACCAGGGCAAAAATGCCTTTTGTTTCCAGTTTATTGCGTTCGACAGGATAGGGAAGAGGGGTCAAAGAGTGTTTGATCTTGTACAATCCGGTGGTTCCAAAAAGAATGGCGATTACCCAGCAAACGGCAAGCACTGCAAATCTGATGAAGGTTGCCAGTTTGAAGAGTTCGACACTAGAACTTGAGGGATAAACAGGAAGAACAATAAAGGTTATAAGCAGCACAAACTGAAGAGCGACAAGGTACTCTCCCTTTTTGCCCCATTGGACTTTGTTTTTTCCTCGGGGTTGAGTATTCATGGATTGCGGTTAAAAACGTATCTTAAAATCTACAATAATGTTGGTTTCTTCTTTTTATACTACAGCTTCAATTTAATTATTTTTTCATTGAGGATATTTTTATGATTACCTCCAAAGGAACGCTTCTTTTGATTATTGATGTGCAGGGCAGGTTAGCTCAGGGTGTTTTTCAGCCAGCCGTTCTGGAAAAGAATATCAGTAAGCTGATCAGGGCATGCTCAGTTCTTGATGTCCCGATTCTGGTTACTGAGCAGTACCCGAAAGGCCTGGGGCATACCATCGACTCTCTTAAGGCACTGCTGCCTGATCATGTTCCTGTTGAAAAAATTTCATTCAGTTGTTGTGGCAACGAGGAGTTCATGAGGCAGCTCCGCTCATTCAAGAGAAACGATATTCTGGTTGCAGGTATGGAAACCCATGTTTGTGTTTACCAGACAGCAGTGGATCTGATCGAGTTTGGCTATAATGTCCATTTGGTGACCGATGCGGTCTCGTCCAGAACTGAAGAGAACAAGTCGCTCGGGATTCGCTGTATTGAAAAAGCCGGAGCCTCTCTGACCAGTACCGAAATGGCTGTTTTTGAAATCCTGCATGTGGCCGAAGGTGATGGTTTCAAAGCGATTTCAAAAATCATCAAAGAGTAACTCCCGGCCGAAGGTTCTTTTATTTTTCGATAACGGCTTTCAGCATTGAGTGCAGTATCTCTTTACCTTCGAAAATATCTGTTTCGATTTTCAGATAGTAACAGGGTCTTGAAGAAATAATGCGGATCAGTTCAGGGTGACCGAGCATGCGGAAGTAGTCTTTTTCGGTGGTAATCAAGCTGAGTCCTTTTTGTTCAGCTTCACGTCGTACCGCCTGCAGTTTTTTTGCACTAAGGGACTCATGGTCACGGAAAAAACGGTATGCTGCTACGTTTACGCCCTCTGTTTTCAGACTATCCAAAAAGTTTTCGGGAGATGCGATGCCTGCAAATGCAAGTGCACTAAGGGTTTTCGGTAAAGGTGCTTCATCTGAAGATGCATATGTGCCCGAAAAGCATATCAGTTCTCCGTTTTTTACACGAGCCTTCACAACCGGGCGTCCTGTTTTTTCCACCTCTTTCATGATACTTCCGGCTCGCTCTTCATCGGTGATTTTGTTCACTATAACCAGGTCGGCTCTTGAAAGATTTTTCAGCGGTTCCCTCAGGCGTCCTTCAGGAAGCATTTTTGCTTTTCTAAAAGGTTCAGCACTATTGATGACGGCTATGTTGAGGTCTCTCTCAATTGCCCGATGCTGGAAAGCATCGTCGAGGATGATAACCCCGGGCAATCTTTTGGCAAACCGACTGGCTATATAGGTTACAGCATCTTTTCGCTTTTCAGCGACGACAACAATGGCATCCGGGTTATTCCATGCGAGCATGGCGGTTTCATCGCCAGCCTCTCTGCTGCTCAGCATGATTCTTACTCCATCAGATACAAGCTGCACGCCTTTTGATTCCCGCAGGTAACCCCGTGACACGATTGCAGGTTTACAACCGATCGAGAGATAATATTTGACCACCCAGTCTACAAGAGGGGTTTTTCCTGTTCCGCCTGCAGAGAGGTTTCCGATTGATACAACAGGAATGGGCGACTTCCATGCTTTGAACAGCTTCCGATCGAAAAGTGCATTGCGAAGCTGCACGATAGAGAGGTAGATCAGTGCGAAGGGTCTGAGAAGGAGAGAAAAAGGGTTAAGCATGGCCGAGACGGTCTGAAAGGTTTCTGCTATAGATGCGCAATTCTTCTTCACTTTCAAATACAGGCAGATAAATACGATGAATAATTACCGTCACTCTGCTGAAAGGTTTTGGAATTTCAAAGTTGTCCCAGCTTTTAAGTTGCCATGCTTTCTCGTAACGGATTTCAGCAAAAATGAGTGGACAGCGTTTACTGGAGGCTACGCGCAAGGTTCCATATTTGAACTGGCAGGCAGGTCCCCGGGGTCCGTCAGGTGTAATAATAATAATATTTTCACTATCGAGGGCCTCATGCATGGCATCTTTGACCTCATCGCCTCCCTTTGAACTCGATCCCCGGATAAGCGAAAAATCAAGTTGCTCAAGAGTATCAGCAAGAGTACGACCATCTTCAGAAAGGCTTACGACGGCAACTGTTTTTTTTTCAGGAAACAGTGCTCTGGCAAGGAGCCATCCTGTGACCATTTTTCCATGCCAGAAGGTAAAGATGGCTCCATTGCCAGCGACATCATTGTTCCATGATCGAGGTGTCACTGATATCCGGAGGCTTGCATAGAGAAGCTTCAGAGTAAAGGGAAGGATATGGCGGGAAATCAGTGGTGAGATGGCCATAGAGGTAAATCATATTTGCCGGTAGAGGAGCCCTGTCTTGTACAGGAATAAATTTTTTTATTGTTTATTTTAGTCCTCTTGATTTATATACATGCTGTCAGCCGCAAAGACGGGAGTAATTTAACAAACCATGCCGAAAAACCACAGGGCCAAACGGGCTGAAAGGTTAAAATACGGTAAGTCCCTACAGAGAATGCCATGAATGTTTTGATCATAGGAAGCGGTGCGAGGGAGCATGCCCTTGCCTGGGCGGTTGCAAAAAGTGAACGGGTGAATAAAGTTTTTGTTGCACCGGGAAATGGCGGGACTGCCCTGATGGGTGGAAAGGTTAGTAATCTTCCATTGAAAGCCGCCGCACTGGAGGGGCTTCTTGAGTTTGCCCGGGGTAACCATGTTGATCTGACGGTTGTCGGTTCTGAGCATCCTCTTGAACTGGGAATTGTGGATCTTTTCCGGAGTGCGGGCAAACAGGTTGTTGGTCCCACCAAGGCTGCTGCCCGGCTTGAGTCGAGCAAGGTTTTTTCCAAGGAGTTCATGAGGCGTCAAGGCATTCCTACAGCGGGGTTTCATGTTTTCGGGGATCTGAATGCTGCCCGGAGCTATATCGAGTTCCCGGAGAGGGTCTATCCTCAGGTCATCAAGGCGAGTGGTCTTTGTGCTGGAAAAGGAGTGTTTATTGCTCTCGACAGAGAGGAGGCATTAAAGGCAATCAGTGAATTGTTTGAAGAGCGTATTTTTGGCGACGCAGCAGATGAAGTGGTTATCGAAGATTTTCTGCAGGGTCAGGAGGCGAGTGTTTTTGCCTTGACTGACGGAACCCGTTACCGGCTCTTTCTGTCGGCGCAGGATCATAAACGTATCGGGAATGGCGATACCGGTAAAAATACCGGCGGTATGGGCGCCTATGCTCCGGCACCTTTAGTGACTCCCGAAGTTTTGCAGAAGGTTGAGGAACAAATTATCCAACCCACCCTGAAAGGTATGGTTGAAGAGGGTTATCCGTACACCGGTTTTTTGTATGTCGGATTGATGATCGACAATGGAGAGCCTTCCGTCGTTGAGTATAATGCCCGTCTGGGCGATCCTGAAACTCAGGTTGTGCTTCCTCTTTTAAAGAGTGATTTTATTACAGCTCTTCAGGCAAGTGTTGATGGCTCGCTTGGAGAGGTGCCCTTTGAAATGCACAGCAAATCTGCATCAACAGTTGTTATTGCTTCTGGCGGTTATCCAGACCATTATGAAACAGGTAAGCCCATCACTATTGCTGATGAAGTTTCCGGTATGGACGATTGTCTTGTGTTTCATGCAGGGACCTCCCTGGAAGGAGGCCGGCTGACGACAGCAGGCGGACGGGTTTTTTCAGTGACAGCTCTGGGGGATACTCTCCGCGAAAGCATTGATCGGGCTTATCTTGCCGTGGAAAAGATAGGTTTTGACGGAGCGTATTACAGAACAGATATAGGGGCCAAGGCACTTTAAATTTTCAGTCAGTGGTTGTTCTATGAAACTATTCAGGCGTAAATTTGAGATTATTCAGGAACAGGCTTTTCGGGAGTTGCCCTATGAATGTTGCGGGCTGCTTGTCGGAAAGAGAAATATTGATCACAGAGGAAATATTGAAAACATAGTCCATGAGGTTGCTCCATGCAAGAATTGCCTTTATCATGGTAAGGAGCAGGGGTTTGAGATTTCCCACAATGAGTACCTTGATGTGGAGCGAGAGGCCAGAAGACTCGGGTACGAAATTATAGGCTCCTATCATTCACATATCAATTCACCGGCTATTCCATCTCTTCATGATGTTGATTTTGCCCGGTCAGGCCATACGCTGTTGATTATATCACTGATGAATGCGCAGCCAAAAGAGGTGACGGCGTGGCTGAGGCGTGATTCAGGAGGCTTTCACCAGGAACAGATTCGGGTTGTCGAGTAGTTTGCTCCCGTTAGGGGAGACAAACTCCTTAATTATTTTGTACATTACTTTTTTTTAAGCTTTCCAAGTATTAAACCCCGAAAATAACGTGCCAAAGCGGGAAGATATAAAGTCCATATTAGTGATTGGAGCCGGTCCTATTGTGATCGGACAGGCCTGTGAGTTTGATTATTCCGGCACTCAGGCGTGCCGGGCCCTTAAGGAAGATGGTTATCGTGTTGTGCTGGTAAACAGCAATCCTGCGACCATTATGACCGATATAGAGTTTGCGGATGCTACCTATATTGAGCCGATTACTCCGGAATATGTTCAGAAAATTATAGAGCGGGAAAAACCTGATGCTCTCCTGCCTACAATGGGTGGTCAGACAGCTCTGAATATTGCTGTAAGTCTTGCTGAATCCGGAATTCTTGAACGTAACGGAGTGGAACTGATCGGAGCAAAGCTTCGTGCGATCAGAAAAGCTGAAAATCGAGAGTTTTTCAGTACTGCCATGAAAAAAATCGGCCTTGAAATGGCCAAAGGTTTTTTTGTCCGCAACGAAAAGGAGGCCAAAGAGGCGCTTGAAGAGATCGGCCTTCCAATTGTGATCCGTCCTTCGTTTACCCTTGGAGGTACAGGCGGTGGATTTGCAGAGACAAAATCAGACTATTATGAAGCCGTTCGCAGGGGACTTGCCGAAAGTCCAATCTCGGAAGTGCTTGTTGAGGAGTGTCTGATTGGATGGAAGGAGTATGAGCTTGAGGTTATTCGTGACCTGGCGGATAATGTCATCATCGTATGCTCTATTGAAAATTTTGATCCCATGGGTGTGCATACCGGCGACAGCATAACTGTTGCACCGGCCCAGACGCTCACTGATCGCCAGTATCAGGAGCTCAGGGATGCTTCAATTCGGATTATCAGAGAGATAGGTGTCGAGACCGGAGGCAGCAATATCCAGTTTGCCATTAATCCGGCGAATGGTCGTATCGTTGTTATTGAGATGAACCCCCGTGTATCAAGAAGTTCCGCACTGGCTTCAAAGGCAACCGGATTTCCGATTGCTAAAGTTGCGGCGAAACTTGCCGTGGGGTACACTCTTGACGAGATTATCAATGATATAACCAAAACTACTCCGGCAAGTTTTGAACCTGCTATTGATTACTGCGTCGTTAAAATTCCTCGCTGGGATTTTGAGAAGTTCAAGAATGTTGATGCACGTCTCGGTGTGCAGATGAAGTCGGTTGGTGAAGTCATGGCTTTCGGAAGAAATTTCAGGGAAGCCCTTCAAAAATCACTTCGTGGTCTTGAAATCGGTCGAGCCGGACTCGGTTCAGACGGTAAGGATGTCATGAATGTTCTTGATATGACTCAGCAGCAGAAGAAGTTTGCAAAAGAGGATATCCTTGAAAAAATCCAGATACCCAAAGCTGACCGGATATTTTATCTTCGTTACGCCTTCCAGGCGGGTGCAACCATAGAAGAGGTTCATAAGTCTACAGGCATTGATCCCTGGTTTCTTGATAATATCTGCCAGATTGTTGAGCTTGAAAATGATCTCAGGGAATTGGCTGCAGCTGACTGATTGTTATGACCTATCTTACCAGGATATTAGAGGAAAAACAGCGGGAAATACAGGAACTTAAAAAAGAGAAACCCTCACAGCGTTACGTTGCGGAGCAGGCTTTTTTTACGGCGACCCGTGATTTTACCGGTGCGCTGAGGGGTGTTGATGGAGGGTTGAAGCTCATTGCAGAGATCAAAAAAGCCTCTCCTTCCCGTGGTCTCATTGTCAGCGATTTCGATCCTGTTGCCATTGCCCGGCGGTATGGAGAGCTTGGTGCCGCCGCTTATTCTGTCCTTACCGATCGCAATTTCTTTCAGGGTTCAAACGACTATCTTCAGCTGGTCAGCCGTTCATTCTCCCTGCCTGTTCTTCGCAAGGATTTCATTATCGATGAATCCCAGATTTTTGAGTCCCGACTGATTGGAGCGGATGCAATTCTGCTTATTGTAGCAGCGCTTGATCCATGTCAGTTTAGCGATTATCTGCAGTTGGCGCTGAGCATAGGTCTGCATGTGCTTGTGGAAGTGCATGACCGCAAAGAGCTTGACAGGGCTATTGAAAAGGGAGCATTGGTGATTGGAGTCAACAACCGTGACCTGAAAGACTTTTCCCTCAAGCTTGAGACCTCAATAAATCTTCGCCCGTTTATTCCTTCAGAGGTTGTTGCTGTTGCTGAAAGCGGCATGAAAACCGCCGATGATATTGCTCTTATCAGGCAGGCATCGTTCGATGCCTGCCTGATAGGAGAAGGGCTGCATACAAGTGCTGAGCTTCGTGAGGTTATCTGGTCATAGCCTTTATTGCCGCTGCAGTTTTTACCGGATCGGCTGATTTAAAAAATGCTGTTCCGGCAATCAGAGAGTCGGCGCCGGCTGACACAACCGCCTGAGCATTTTCTTCCGTTATACCACCATCAATAGCGATAACCAGGTTTGGATTCAGCCTCGAGCGCATCTCGTGGAGCTGCTGGATTTTTCCAATCGATGAAGGTATAAATTTTTGTCCCCCGAAGCCTGGATTAACCGACATCAGAAGAACAAGATCGAGATTCGGTAAAATAGACTCGAGTGTTGAAACCGGCGTTCCGGGGTTGATTGAAACACCGGCTTTTACACCGAGGCTTTTGATGAACTGAATGGTACGGTGTAGATGCGGGCAGGCTTCCTGGTGTACGGTGATCTGGTGTGAACCTGCTTTGACAAAATCTTCAATGAAGCGGTCTGGAGCCGCAATCATCAGATGGGTGTCGATAATGAGAGAAGTGCATGCGGAAATAGCTTGAACAATAAATGGGCCAAAGGTGATGTTGGGCACAAAGTTGCCGTCCATGACATCGCAGTGTATCCAGTCAGCCCCGGCTTTTTCGGCTATCTCTATTGAGTGCTTAAGGTTGGTGAAGTCAGCAGAAAGAATAGATGGAGCCAGAAGCGTTGATGTTGCATGCATGATGGTACTTCCTTAATCGTGAAAAAGATTATCCCCGCCAAATAATTAAAATGCTTCACCAATTCCAAAATTGAAGGTAAAGTCTTTGAGCTTCCATGCTGAAATTCGCCATGCATCACTCTCAGTCGGATCACGCAGTTTATATGCAAAATCAAAGCGGAAAGGCCCGATAGGAGATCCTAGTCGCAGGCCAATGCCCGCATCCCAGGCGTAGTTATTCTTCATTGATCCGAGAGAAAATGCATATGGTCCGGTTCTGTCCCATATATTGCCCATATCAGAGAATACGGTAATGCCTGAAGATTGGCGGAAGATCTTGAAAAATTTAAGTCTGTATTCCAGATTCAGTTCAAGTTTTATATCTGCGCCGAAATTCGCAGCAGCGTTGCTTGCGCTGTTGTCGGGTCCAAGGGTGTTGAAAAGCCACCCCCGCATGCTGTTTGCACCACCCGCATAAAAACGTCGTTCCTGAGGGGTCGTTGCTGCTTTTCCCCATGGCGTCATCCATCCGATATCACCTCTTGCGGCAAATTGGCTTTGTGGAGAAAGAGTTTGAATAAAGATTAGTCCCGGCTCAACTTTTATATACTGGGCGTAGGTTGTCCCGAATATCTGCGGGTCATTGCTTGTGAACCCGTTGTATGTTTTAGTGTCGACATATTTGTCGATCAGCCAGGGTATGGTTCCGCAATCTTCCAGCAGAATGTCGAAGTTCCAGATTGTTTTTGCCGTTGGAGCGCTTTTGCGGTTGGTGAAGTTGTAGCGAAGCCGGAAGGTTTGATCGATATGGGTTTGAAGAAGGCTGTCAATTCCTGCTTTGACCGCAGCGCTGTTGGCAGGGTTAATGCCGATATTCTGGGCAAGATTCTTTGTGAACAGCTGTTTGAATCCTCTGAGGGAGTCGCTTTTAACCAGCTCAATTTCAAAAAAATCAAAATTCAGTCTTGATTTTGGACTCAATCTGGCGCTGTAGGTGCCCCGCAGCAGCCCGTTCTGGGTTGAAAGCAGCACAGGCTGTATGGTACTTGCGTATTCTGCTGTTACAGCATAGGCGTTGCCCGGCTTTTTAAGAACCGGCATGACGAGGCTGCTTTTCAGATTGAATTCATAGGGAATCACCTTCGCGTATTGCGATGGGTCAAGGTTTTGAAGCACATTGTTGCGGTTGCCGACCTGCGTGCCGAATTCTGTCGAGGTCTGGAATTGTTCAGCTCCCCCAAGGAGGTTTTTGTTTTCATAGGCGAGAGAACCAGCAAAAAAGAGAGAGCCAAAACGATTGTCAACCAGTAATTTCGGTTCTATCTGGTGCTTTGGTGCCGTTTCAAGATGCACGGTGGAGTAAAGTTTACCGGAACGTACAGAGTCGGGACTGATGTAGATGGACGAAAAAATATTGGTGATCCCAAAATTCTGCAGGGTTCGCTGTTCAAGACTTTGTCGGGTAGCCATACCTGGTCGGAATTCAATGGCAGAAGTAATAAGATCAGGGGATACCTTCTGTTGCCCGATAACTTTACCGCTGATATTGTCCTTTATAAAGGCTTTTTCTGCTGGTTTTTTGTCGCTCCTTATGGGGTTGTGAACGATTGCATGGATAGCTCCGTAGGTAAGCTTTTCCGGCAGACTCAGTCTGAAGAGTACCCCGGCACGATTTCCAACGGTATCAACCTTGATGCGGATACTATCCTCATGAAAAAAAGTAAACCCCTCTTCTTTGAAAAAAGCAATGGTACGGTTTCTTTCATCGATCAGTCGTTCAACGGAAAAAATATCATTGACTTTAAGGCGTTTTTGATCAAGATAATGAGCTTTCAGTTCCCTTGAAATCTTTTCAAGCCCTTCGTATTTAAGAGAATCAATTTTTGAAGGTTCATTTTCACGGATCGTTATCTTCAGATCCAGCATCTTCCCGTTGTCTTTTTTATCAATCGTGGAGTTCACGTCTGTAAAAAAGTATCCCTTATAGGTATAGAGTTTTTTTATGAGACTGAGGTCTTTTTCAAACTCCTCAGCGTTGAATGGCTTAAATGCTCCGCCGAAGAGGCCGAGTCCCCAAAAGGATGAGTGCTCAGAGGTGGCAATAACCTGCTTTAGCTCCTCGCTGCTGGTTGCTTTGTTGCCAGCGAAGCTTATTTTTCGAACAAATGGAACTGTCGGAGATAGGTCTGTGCCGGTACTTACTGACTGGCTATATGCCGGTAGGGCACAGAGCAAAAGAAGAGCAGGAAGACTCCATGCTTTTGCTCTGGAAAGGAAGGAAGTTGCTAAAAAAAAAACACGTAACTGAGTTCCGTTATCCTATGTTAATGGCTCTTCATCGCTGTAGCCGAAGTCTTCATCTGTTGGATAGTCAGGCCATATTTCGTCAAGACTTTCATACATATCATCACTTTCCGGAAGATCAATCAGGTTTTCAATAACCTGTTGCGGCGCTCCGGTTCTGTTTGCGTAATTAATCAGTTCATCTTTTGTGACGGGCCACGGTGCGTCTGCTATATAACGGGCTAGATCTAAATTCCAATACATACTACGTCGATTGATTTATTCAGTTTAAGAGTTATTGCCTTCTTCTTCAGATGAAGTCTTTTTGATTGTGATGAGCTTGTCAGGTTTTCCATCAAAGAAATAAGCTGTCGGATTTACTATGACATTGTTTTTGTGCACTTCGTAATGCACGTGCGGTCCGGTTGAAACCCCGGTGTTTCCAGAAAGCGCAATGATGTCACCACGGCTGATTTTCTGACCTTGGCGTACCAGGGATTTTGAGAGGTGGGCATAGACTGTTTTATAGCCGTAACCGTGATTTATGGTGACTTTTTGCCCAAATCCCTTGTCATAGCCTGAAAAAGCTACTATTCCATCGCCCGTAGAGTGCACCTTTGTACCTTCAGGCACAGCGAAATCGATTCCGGCATGAAAAAGAGGCAAATGATAGATCGGGTGCATCCTGACCCCAAAACTGCTGGTAATTGAGCCTCCGACTGGCTTGATATTGGGTATGCTTGAAATAAAAGAGGTGGGATTAGGGTTTTCAGTCAGTTCACCGTTTTCAACCGTATTCTCTTTCTGGAGATCAATCTGCCGGATCAGTTGCTCAATCATTTCTTCCGTACTTGCCAGGAGTCCTTCGGTAGTTTTTGGTGTCGCGTTACTCTGATTGCTGTCAACAATCTTTTTTTCTTGACCAAGTATCAGGGAGGGTGTCAAGAGAAGAGAGGCAAAAAGAGCAAAGGAGAATAACAAATTGTTTGAAGAGAGAAGCATTTCAAGAAATGTCCGCACTTTTCTGCTGAATCCAGAGAGAGCTATAAACGGTGTTGTTGAAAACATGCAGTATCCGGATTGTGTGCCTGAAAAAGGGCAGTTCGTGAATGATCGACAAATATAAATAAACTTTTTTTTATAATTTCAATGATTAGTGGGCTTCAAACCAGTTTTTTCCAATCCCGGTATCAACCTCAACCGGCACGGTTTTAAGGCCGCAAGTTATTGCGGCATCAATCATTGCTTTCTCAATCAGGACTGAAAGCGCCTCTTTTTCATCATCCGTAGTTTCAAAAAGCAGTTCGTCATGTACCTGAAGAAGCATGGTTGATTTCAGTTTCTCGGCATGCATGCGCTTACTGCAGAGGATCATGGCGCATTTAATGATATCGGCAGCGGTACCCTGGATCGGGGTATTCATGGCGGCCCTTTCCGCAGCTTTTTTCAGGTTTGTATTCCGGCTGTTGAGATCAGCAATATAACGGCGACGTCCAAGAAGGGTTGATACATAGCCATTTGTTCTACCGGCTTCTATAATGTTCTGCAGCGCATCGAACAGTCCGGGATATTTGGAAATGTATGTCTCGATAATTGCTTTCGCTTCCTTCTGGGTAATATTGAGCCGTTTTGAAAGTCCAAAAGGCATGATGCCGTAAAGTACCCCGAAATTAACCTCTTTTGCTTTGCGTCGCATATCGCTGTCAATTTCCGTGGTCCCGAAAATCACTCTTGCTGTTGCGGTATGGATGTCTTCACGGTTACGGAATGCGTCAAGGAGCTGAGGATCACCGGATATTTCAGCAGCAATGCGGAGTTCGATCTGGGAGTAATCCGCAGAGAGAAGCCATTTATCGGGCGATGAGGGAATGAATGCCCTGCGAATTTCTTTTCCGAGTGCTGTGCGTATAGGAATGTTCTGCAGGTTCGGTTTCGAAGACGAAAGCCTGCCCGTCGCAGTGATTTGCTGGTTAAACGAGGTGTGCAGTCTCCCCGTTCGAGGGTTTACAATTTTTGGCAGAGCATCTATATAGGTATTTTTCAGCTTCTGGAGACTTCTGTACTCCAGCAGGTCACTTGCAACAGGGTGAAGCGGAGCAAGCTCCTCAAGCACCTCCACATTTGTTGAGAAGCCGGTTTTGGTTGTTTTTTTTGCCGGCAGACCGAGCACATCGAACAGGATATGAGCCAGCTGTTTGGGAGAATCAATATTGAACTCAGAGCCTGTCGCCGCATAAATCTTGTCTGTCAACTTTTTCAGCTCTATTGTTGCTGCTTCAGAGGCTTTTTCAAGACTTAGGGAGTCGATGCATATACCTTCATATTCCATTGCAGCAAGGACCTCGACAAGAGGAAATTCTATGTTTTCGCAAATCGAGAGCAGCTCTTTTTCATCCTCAAGTTTTTTGCGGAACATATCTTCAAGCTGAAGGGCCAGATCAGCATCCTGGCAGCCGTAGTCAGAGAGCTTCCTTGGTTCAACGTCATAAATACTCAGTTTTGTTTTTCCTGTTCCGACCAGTTCCTCAAAGGTTGTTGTCCTGTAACCGAGATGACGGGCAGCCATGTCATCAAGATTGTGCTGTTCTTCAGGGTCAAGCACATAGCTGGCAAGCATGGTGTCAAATCCGACAGGCGAGAGTTCTATGCCGTATTTCTTCAGGACGAGAATGTCGTATTTGAGGTTTTGCCCGCTTTTCAGTATTGATGGATTTTCAAGGAGAGGCCTTAGTATTTCCAAGGTGCTCTCTCTTTGAAGAGCGTTGTTATTAAACGAGATAAACCGTGCTTTTCCCGGTTCAATTGAAAATGACATCCCGGCCAGTTCAGCTTCAAACGTATCCAGGCTTGTTGTTTCCGTATCAACGGCAATCCGTTTGGCGTTTTGAAGTGAGAGCACCAGTTCATCCAGTTTTTCCGAAGTATCAACGAGAGCGTAGTCGGCGTCGGTTTGCGGTGATCGAAGAAGAGGCTGTTTGTCGTCCGGCTGATCGGCAGGGTGCTCATGCATTGCAGCCTCATCAGCAGGTGACTGCTCGTATTCATTGAAGGCAACAGGGAGTCTCGATATAATGGTTTTGAGTCCAAGCTTCTGGAGCAAAGGCAATAGTTTTGTCCGGTCCGGAACTCCACACTCAAGCTCATTCAAGGTAACGTCCACCTGCAGATCGGTGCGGATAGTTACAAGCTTAGTTATCAGATCAAGTCGGGGCTGAAATTCTTCAAGGCTCTGGCGGTTTTTCGGGGAAATATCGTCCAGATGCTTATAAATATTATCGATTGAACCGTATGTAAGCAGCAGGCTTGAAGCTGTTTTAGGTCCTATCCCTTTTGCTCCCGGAATATTGTCAGAGGTATCGCCGGTCAGCGTCAGGAACTGGGTAAAGAGCTCAGGCGCCACCCCGAATTGCTCGGCTATCTCCTTTTGCCCGAACAGCTCCAGCTCATTCTGGTTTTTTCCTGGCTTGAGAATTTTTACGCCATCGTGTACAAGCTGGGCAAGATCTTTGTCCGGGGTGACAATGTAAACCTGGCAAACATCTTCGAATTTTCGGGCAGCAGTCCCTATTAAGTCATCAGCCTCATAGCCGGGGGCCTTGAGAAGTGGTATATCAAGAGCGTCAAGCAGTTCAAACACGGCATCAAGCTGCACGATGAGATCTTCAGGAGGAGTCTGCCGATTGGCTTTATAAGCGGGATACATATCGTGGCGAAAGGTTTTTTCCTTGCTGTCGAATACAGCCGCCAGATAGTGTGGTTTATAGGTTTCAAAAATCTTGAAGAGTGCTGATGCAAATCCGTAAATCGCACCTGTCGGCATTCCGTCCCGGCTTGTCATGCCTGCCCGTTGCAGGGCAAAAAAGGAGCGGTAGATAATAGCCATGCCATCGAGCAGAAAAAGGGCCGGCTTTTCGTGTTGTGGCGTGATCTTTTCTGCTTTTGGTGCCGGGTCGGCAGGAAGAAAGAATTCAAGTTGATTACTGCTCATTCTGTAACGACCCCGTAACTTCCAAGCACCTTGACCATCGTTGCAAATTCCCTGAGATGGTTAAGTGCGTTGTGAATATTCGAGTCATGCTGATGTCCTACGAAATCGACATAAAAAAGATACTCAAACGCTTTTTTTCTGAATGGCCTTGATTCAATTTTTGACAGATCAATATCCCTTATGGCAAATGTTGCCAGTGCTTTAAATAGTGAACCCTGTACATTGGGTAAGGTGAACGCAATTGACGTTTTGTGCTGTGAGGTGTCCAGTTTTGTTTTAAAACATAGCGGATCGCTCTCTTCTGAATGTGAAATACAGAAAAATCGGGTAATGTTCCACTCTTCATCAGCAAGGTTTTCCTGCATGATTTCCAGACCGTATAGCTCTCCCGCCCTTTTTGACGCAATTGCAAGTTGTGTCGGATCATTTTCGGCGGCGATTATTTTGGCACTGCCGGCCGTATCATAGGCGACTTCCGGCTTAATGTTCTTATGCGTTGCAAAAAAATTGCGGCATTGCGCAAGTGCTTGAGGATGAGAAAGCGCTTTCCGGGCTTGTTCTATTGTTGCATTGTGGATGCCCAGAAGGCAGTGTTCAACTTTGACAAAGGTCTCGGCAACGATAGTAACGGGATGCTGCAAGAGCAGGTCATAGTTTTGATGGATGCTTCCCCCGAGTGAATTTTCTATCGGGATGACCGCATATGCAACCTTATTGTTTTCAACGGCTGCAAAAACCTCTTCAAACGATTCAAATGGTTTTGGCTCTCCGATCCTGAGTGCAGCTATCTCGCTGTAGGCTCCGGGTTCTCCCTGATAGGCGGTCATCAAGTTTGTCATTGATTTTTCTTGTTAGTAACTTGCACGAATGCCGTTGGATTTGATTTTATTTAAAGAAAATAAATCTATTATCATAGGCGTGGTGCAACGGGAATAATAAATCAGCAGTTTTTTATTATGTCAGGACATAGCAAATGGGCGACCATTAAAAGAAAGAAGGCGGTAACGGATCAGAAAAGAGGGAGTTTGTTTACTAAACTGGTCAAAGAGATTACAATAGCGGCAAGAATGGGCGGCGGCGATCCAACGGGTAATCCCCGTCTCAGGCTCGCTGTCGATACCGCAAGGGATAATTCCATGCCGATGGACAATATTTCCCGTGCCATCAAAAAAGGGACAGGAGAGCTTGAGGGTGTTACCTACGACGAGATTACCTATGAAGGCTATGGTCCTGCAGGCATAGCCTTGATTATTGAAACGGCGACGGACAACCGCAACCGTACCGTTGCTGATATTCGTCACATTATGAGTCGCAACAATGGTTCACTCGGCGAAAGCGGCAGTGTCGGCTGGATGTTCCATCGTAAGGGAACTCTTGATGTACCCGTGTCGGCAGCCGGAGAGGACCGACTGATGGAAGTACTTCTGGATGCCGGTCTTGAAGATCTCAATAGTGATGATGAGAACTATTTTACCGTTATAACCGATATCAAGGACCTTGAAAATGTCAAAAAGGCACTTGACGATTCTAAAATCAGCTATGAGAATGCAAAGATTGATCTCATACCGGAAAATTATATAGAACTCGAAGCCGAGGATGCCCGTAAAGTTATCAAGTTGATTGATGCGCTTGAAAGCAATGACGATGTGCAGGGGGTATACAGTAACATGGACATCAGCGAAAGTGCCATGAGCAGCTTAAACGACTAGAGGATGGTTGTCCTCGGGGTTGATCCCGGAAGTCTGAATACCGGTTATGGGGTGGTTAGCCAGAGTTCCGGAGTTCTTTCCGTGCTCGTTTGTGGTGTTATCCGTCTAAATCCCCGTCGGACCCATGCAGAACGGATAGGTGAAATATATCGTGAGCTTGAAGCGGTTATTGATGATTTTAAGCCGGAACGTGTAGCTTTGGAAACTGCGTTTTTAAGCAGAAATGTGCAGTCGGCTCTTAAGCTCGGTCAGGTTCGTGGTGCGGTTATAGCCCTTGCCATGAATCAGCATCTTGAGTTGCACGAGTATGCTCCGCGTGAAGTGAAATCGGCGATAACCGGAAGAGGGTCGGCAAGTAAAGAGCAGGTTGCTTTTATGGTCTCAAGAATGCTTGGTCTAGCCGAGCCGCCTAAACCTTATGATGTTACAGATGCACTCGGCATAGCCCTGTGCGACTTGCTTAGAGGAGAGAGCCGGAAGGCTTTTCTTCCCGTTGAAAAAGCCCGGGGTGGTGGCAGCAGCTGGTCGCAGTTTGTCGCCGCATCACCCGATAAGGTTGTCCGTTAGTTTCACTGGAGAGTGCATGAATTGCCTGCGTTGGAAGAGTTGATATGACTCAATAATAAAATCAAAGCTGTGGAAGGTCGTATTTTACATATAAGTTTTTCTTCTCTTTTCTCTCCTTTTCAATATCTCCTTTGAAGTGATTATTTTACAATATCTTACCACTTGAAACCTTTCTTGATTGTTCCCCTTTCTCTTTTGATTATTCCCCATTTTTCTGTAATGTTCCTTTGAATTTGTAAAGTTTCCGTAAAGTTTACAAAAAATAAAGAGGGTTTTATGGGTGTTTCGGTTCGTGAAATTGCACTGAAAGAGGGCGGCGTTTCCTTCAGTATTGACATTTATTTCAAGGGCCAGCGGCAGCAGGTTAAAACAGATATTCAGGCCGAAAGATCAGAAGGCAGGGAGTACAAAAAAGCACGACAGCAGGCTGAAGCACGGGCGGCAGAGTTGGAAGCACAGTTGAAGATCGACCCGGCAGCGGTTTTTCTTGGCAAGGAGAGGCGCGGCAATGATTTTCTTGAGTATTTCAAGAAGGTGATGAATGATGAAAAAAAAAGTGAATCCTCTTATAGAAACGCCTTGAAACATCTTCGAGATTTCAATGGAGTAAAGCCGTTGCCAATGGCGAATATTTGCCAAACATGGGCGGAGCGGTTCCGGGCGTACGTTGATGGTTTGAGTCTGAAGGAAACAACAAAACAAAATTACTTGCTTGCCTTGAAGATCATTCTAAAGCGGGCAGCAGAGGAAAATCTTATACCTGATTTCTCAAGGAAAATAAAACAGTTTGGCAAGAATGATGTTGCCCTGAAATATTTGACCGTTGAGCAGATCAAAACCCTTGAGGCGACACCTTGCAGCCTCCCGGCAATAAAGGCGGCTTTTCTGTTTTCTTGTTTTTCGGGCTTGAGAGTTTCAGACCTTGAAGCCTTAAAAGATGGAGATATTCAGCAGGACGGCGACAGGGTAACGATTCGTTTCAAGGCGCAAAAGACCCAGAGATGGGAACGTTTGACCCTTGGAGCGCAGGCGTTGAAATATCTTGATGAAGCCAAAGAACAACATAAAGACAGGGAAACCGAAGATAGCAGGGTTTTTCTTTTACCCAGCAGAGCCTGGAGCGTGAAGGTTGTTCGAGCTTGGGGCGCGGCGGCAGGCATTCCGTTCAATCTTGGCTTTCATTGTGGGCGGCATTCTTTCGCAGTGTTGAGCCTTCAGAATGGCGTTGACCTTTACACCCTGAGTAAATTGATGGGCCATGCCACTATTTCAGCTACCCAGATTTACGCCAAAGTTGTTGACGAAACGAAAACGGCGGCAATGGATAAACTGCCAAGTTGGTGAATAAAGTTGAATTATTTTACCTTTTCAGAAGGGTACATATCCTACACATCATACACGAAAACGGGAATTTATTGGGCGGGATTAACCAAAATATGGCGATATATGGCTGAGTTTACTGTTCCGGATTTCTATTTAAAGTGTGAACTTCTTTCAGCACTTCATCGTTCTGAGTGGCGGGCAAAAGGATTGCCATTAGACCCTGACCCGGCTACTTTATCAACAACATTTGAGTTATCAGAATGGGCCCCTAATCCAAGTTTATTTTTCCTTGGGACACTTGACCAAGTCAAGGCTTTTTTTAAAAAATCACCAAATCTTCTTGATGGCCTTAAAGGTGAGATAACCGGATTCAATCATTCAACATTTGCTGAGTGTTCAAGTTGGGATTATAACAAGGTAAAAGAAGTTACAGAGCACCTTAATGCAGGATTTTGTGATACTGATTCAATGGCATTAAGAATATCGATGACAGCTTGGGCGGCATTAAATTTTATTGATATAATTTATGCGGAAATATGGCAAAGTGAGTATGAAACATCATTGACATATCAGCCAAAGACCCCAGCATCGAAGGAAGATCAGGAGCCAAAGAAAACCGGCAGAAAAGAAAAACTACCAATGGAGACGTTCAAGCGGGAGATATTCCCTAATATGAAACTGAGGTTCCCCGATTCAAAGCATGTTGCAGGCAAAAAGGCTTATTGTGATGCAGTCGGCAAGCAGTACGGAGTATGTGAGAAAACGATACGGGATAAGTTCGACACCTGCAATAATACGCAGGGAGAAACTATGTAGTGTCGTGTAGTTCCCCGGATTGTTCCCCGCTAAAGCATATCGGACATTTAGTGAAACCTTGAGAAAAGGTTTATCACAAATCTAAATGTTACGCGATATGCAGACTATTGAAACCACACCCCAGCCAACAGCACAGGCAATTCAGCGACCCCGGCAGCGCTTCCTTTCCACAGAACAGGCCCTTCAGTATATCAAGGACGTTTACGGCGTTAAGGTTGCACGCGCCACACTATACAAAAAGCGTTCAATAGAAAAAGGGGCATTTATAGGCCAGCGTTCACCATTCGGAAAGCTTGTTTTCGACCCGGCAGAGATCGACCGCTATATGATGGCTGGGCAACCAGCGGCAGCAGTTCAGACTGAAGGGGGGCAAGCATGAGACCAGACAATAAAAAAGCCGGTAGCGGGCAAGCTACCGGCAAGAACGGGCATTTGTTGCGCGCGAACAATGGGCGTTGTTCACAGATCAAATATACAACACGCCCCGATAATAACAAGCCTTTTGATGTTGATGCACACCTGAGAGCAGCCCGGCGAGCAATGGTTGATGCCTATTACCTGTTTAAAGATTGGCCAAGCAAGATAAGGTATTCCTATTTCGTAGGGCCAGACGGCAAGTTGCTTTGCAGATCGGAAAGGAAGGGAGCAATATGACAGAACCAGCACCAAAGCACGGCGCGATTTTGGGGCAGTTGCTTCAGCAGGTTGGCAGGGTTGATTTTCAGATTCTTGCATTCCCCGAAATTACTGGACTTCGGGCCGACCTGAAAGAAGCGCAAGCCAAAAGCACAAACCCGGACGGTAGCGCAAACATTGACACCCCGGAAAGCATGAAGGCCGCAAACGAAGCACTGCAAATTCAGAAGCAGATCAGCAGTTGCAGACCCACTTTGAAACATTACCAGGTATATGGCGTTCAGCACCTTTTGAACTTATGCAAGGCTAATCAATGGCGGCTTGCAGCCCAGCACGGGCGGGTTTATGTTTATAATGGCCAACATTGGCAGCCGATAGACGAAAACGCCCTGAAGCACTTCTTAGGCAAAGCCATTGAAAAAATGGGGGTTGAGCATGTTCATGCTGAACATTTCAGGTTCCGTGAAGAGTTGGTTAAACAGTTCCATACAACAGCCCACCTTCCAGCCCCAGAGCGTGACCGCAGCCGGGTAACAGTCAACCTTTCAAATGGAACCCTGAGTATTACCCCTGAGGGGGTTCAATTGAGAGAGTTCAGGGCAGAAGATTTCTTGACTTATCAGCTTGCCTTCAGTTATGACCCCGCAGCAGTGGCCCCGATATGGCAGACGTTTCTTGATGAAGTTCAGCCAGACAAGGAAGCCCGGCAAGTATTGGCCGAGGCAGCGGCAACAGCCTTCATTCCTTCCAGCGTTTTGAAGCTTGAAAAGGTTCCTGTTCTGTTTGGTTCCGGCGCGAACGGTAAAAGCGTTGTTGCCGATGTATTGACGGCAGTTCTTGGACGTGAAAATGTTTCCGGGTACAGCCTGAAGTTACTGACACAAAACGAAAACGCGCGGGCCGGGCTTCAGGATAAACTTTTAAACATTTCTTCAGAGATCGGCGGCATTGCCGATTCAGACGTTTTCAAGTTGCTTGCTTCAGGTGAGCCGATTTCAGCCAAGAGATTATATGCAGACCTTTACACCATGCGCGACTATGCGCGGCTTTTCTGTAATGCAAACGAATTACCCCGCGAAGTTGAACACAGCCCGGCATTTTTTAGAAGGTTCAAGATTCTTCCTTTTGATGTAACAATACCAGCAGAACAGCAGAACACAGAACTTTCAAACCAGATCAAAGAAACAGAGCTTCCCGGCGTTCTAAACTGGATTCTTGAAGGGCTTGACCGACTATTGAAGCAGCGGCAATTCAGCCACAGCCGGGCGGCAGATAAGGCATTGCAAACATACCAGCACGAAAGCAATTCTGTTTCCTTATGGCTTGAAGATGCCAGTTATACGGGTTCGACTAATGGACATGAGCAGCCGTTCAAAACTCTTTACAGCGAGTACCGGGATTTCTGCAAAGACGAAGGATTCAGACCAGTAAGCAGTAAAACCTTTGCCCAGAGGATGCAGGCGGCAGGGTTCGAGAAACAGCGGAAAAATACAGGTTTTGTTTATTTCGTAGTCAAAACCTTTTCAGCAGTTGAAAAAGGGGGTTCAGATGCGCCATTCTGACCCCGGCAGCCGGTTGATTTCGTTTTATGGTTGCAACATGTTTCAGCAGCAGCCAGCGGAAAGTATAACCCTTGAAGCATTCCTGAAGGGTGTTCAATGCGGGCAGTGGAAAAAGCAGGTTGAAGATGTTCGGGTATTGATCGACCCTGAGCAGATCAAAGCGGCAAAGAAGCAAGTTCCGGCAGTGTCGCCAAGTTGCATATTTACAGGCAAGCACAGCGGCGCAAACGTGAAGGAACACAGCGGGATTTTATGCCTTGACCTTGACGTGAAGGAAAACCCCGGCATTGCACAACCAGCAGCACGGGCGCGAGTGTATGCAGATCAGTACACTTTTGCCGGGCATGTTTCCGTTTCCGGTTCGGGAATATGCCTGTATGTTCAGATTGAACCTGAGCGGCATGAAGCGGCATACTTGCAGCTTGAAGCATACTACCGTCAGGCTTGGGGCGTTATTACAGACCCAGCATGTAAGAATGTTTCCCGGCTTCGGTTCGTGAGCTATGACCCGGCGTTATATCGAAACCCAGAGGCGCGCCCATTCATTACCAGAAAGAAGCGTTTCAATAGAGATCGGCAGCAGGCGCGGCGTTCAGTTGATCGGCCAGCCGTTCAGGATTCAGGCCAGTATTTTGAGGCAGTTCTAAGCCAGATTCTTGCTGCCGGGTATGACCTGACGGGCAGCCATGCCGATTGGGTGAAGGTTGGCTTTGCTATTGCTTCAGGGTATGGCGAAGCAGGGCGGCAATACTTCCATGAACTAAGCCAGTTTCACCCGAAATACAAACCAGCAGAAACAGACCGACAGTTTACAAGATGCCTTCAGACCAGAGCGGCAGGCGTTACAATAAGTACGTTTTTCTATATGGCGAAGCAGGCAGGGTTCACATTCAAGCAACAATAAACCATTGTGATTATGAGTAATAAAGATGAGGCTGAAAAGATCGGCCAGTTCGTTCTTGATAAAAGCAAGGTTGCATTATTCGAGGCAGTGAGTGAGGCAATGGGCAGAAAGCCAGACGGTAGAGAGTGGGCTATTGCAGTATCAAGCTTTTTGATGGGAGCAAGTTGTTCAGCGTCTGCAATGCTTGAAGGGATTCAGCAACACAATGTTATTGCCAGAAATTAAGACGTGTCAAAGTATGGCATAGGTAAAAACTTTGCCTTAGAGGGCCATTTATGAACGTTTTTTATAACGTGAAAACACTGTAAACCATTATAAACATTGACAAAATGAGGATATACCACCCATGAGCAGAAAAACACTGAGAACGCTTTCTGATATGCGCCGATACCTTGCCGGATTGCTGAACAGGTACGAGGCAAAAGAGATTGACGAAGTACACCTGAAAGCGGCGGCGTATGTTTCAAACATCCTAACCAGTACGATCAAGGATTCAGACCTTGAGACGCGAATTGATAGACTTGAACAACAACTAAAAGCCGAGGCGAGCAATGGGCATAAAAGAGCGAGTTAAAAAACTGGAGCAGATCAGTAGCTCGACAGATGAACAGTTATATATGGAACTGTTAACCCTCCCGGGCGGTAATGGTGATATTTTTACCAATTCTTATAACGAACATGCGGCGATGCTTCGAAAAAAGAGGTTCGATAAAGTTCTAACAGGTGAGGCAAATAACCCGAGTCAGCATAGGGTTATGGCGAGGTTTTTTGAATTGGTAGAAAGTGAGGCCGGCTTATATGATTGTACGGGTAATCTTATTGAGCCGTGAGGGGTCAAGTTGTAGTAAAAAGCTGCATATTGCAGTATAAATTCTTCAATAGAGATTAAAGCGGGGGTGATATGGCACTCATTTCTTGTCCTGAATGCAAAAACAAAGTTAGTGATAGTGCGACAAGTTGCCCAAAGTGCGGCACGCCTATTACCCCTCAAATTATTGCCGATGCTTCAAAGAAAAAAGTAAATGGCGTCGGGATTTACATATTTGTGTTCTTAGTGTTTTTGGTGTTATGCTTTATATTTTTCACTCCCTCTTCAAGCCACCATACAGAGGCCTTACCACCTGCGGGGATTTCAGATACCGGTAGAGTTCCTGTTAATCAAATTGAGGATAAGGAAGAGAAAAAGACGGACAAAGCTATTCAGGCAAAAATAGGAGATGCTGTTAGCGTAGGAGGGTTTGTCTTTAAAGTTGAGAATATCATGTATGATAGATTTCTCGGAAGCACATATTTTAACAAAACAGCAGATGGAGTTTATTTAATAATAAAGATTGTTATCGCCAACAATACCAAAGAGTCTCACGTCATTGACAGCTCACTTTTTACACTATGCAATGATCAAGGAATTAAATATGACTACTCTCATGATGGTTCTTCAGCTTTAGAACTTGGCATGGGAGGAAAGACATTGTTTTTGAAGCAATGTCAGCCAGGTATACCAACAAGCGGCTACTTAGTGTTTGAAGTACCAGCAAAAGGAACTTATCACTTAAAAGTCAGGGGTTCTTTTTGGGATTCAGAGACGGGAGATATAATTCTTTCGACCCCTGAAGTGACACCACAACCACCACAACAGCCACAACAACCCCAGCCTCCTCAACCGCCGCAACAAACCTCGAAAACTTCAGGTTCAAGATATAATGTCCCTCAGTTTACAGATTATCCATCAGATGCGGTTTATAGTGGCACAAATCACCCGCTATTTCTTGATGAGTTCGGGAAAAGTTACAGGACAAGATTACGTGAAGCCATTAAAAACGGAAAACCTGACTTTGCAGGTCATTACATAGTAACGAAGTGGGGTTGTGGTTCTTCCGGTTGCAATACGGGCGCGGTGATTGATGCAATAACAGGAAGGGCTTATTTGTTTCCCGTTGCCATGAGTTCAGTATTTCCTCTTAAACCAGAACTTGAGGGTAAGGAAGGACAAGAACATCTTTATAAACTAAACAGCCGATTGATGATTTTCGCGGGTAATCTTGAAGGCGCGCATGATGGCGATGGAGAGGATTCTGTTGAGTTTTATGAATTTAGAGACAACAAGTTTGTGTTCATAAAGTCAATGCCATATAACCATAAAGATAAATCCAGATAATTTTCTGGCACAGCTAAGTCTTATCAAATTAAACAGGGCGTCCTAATATGTATGGAGCTATTAAGATACTGGCATGGGACTTCAAGACAGAGGGAGTACATTTGCCTTAGGAAAACTCTATTTGAGGAGCAAAAAGCAGTTTTTTAGAGAAAAAATACCATTAAAAGATATTCAGAGTTTAGACGTGGCGGATTCAAATTCCGGTGGGGGTATAAATAATGCTCTTGCAGGAGGTGCGATTGGTGCGGCATTGTTCGGCGGCGCTGGTCATGTGGCTGGTTCGATACTTGGCGGAAACAATAAAGAGGTTCCGTTTGTCTGCATCCTTAAAGATGGGCGCAAGTTTTTAGGCGTTTCAGACTCTTCGGATTACAGCCAAATGAAACAAAAGGTTATGGCGATCAATTTCTGACCATTCCCACATTAACACAAAGCCCTAATAATCAACGGGGTTTAGATAACGAAGGCCGGGCAAGTTCCCGGCTTTTTTCGTGTAGGGTGTGTATGATATGTACACTTTCAGAAAAGTAAAATAATTCAACTTTACAGATTCGCTTTCTCTTTTTATCTTTACTCTTTCGGTATCTTCCAAAAGAAAATAAGAGCGGGTAAAAAACGGGATTATTGAAGCATTTGTAAAGTTCTTGTAAAGTTTTGGCTGTTTATGATGCTTTTTATTCTCTGTATATCGTTTTAAAATAAAGAGATGCTGAGTTTTTACAAAAATTTGAATATGGAAGGTCGTATCTTTAATCTGCCGAATTCGCTTAGTTTTCTGAGAATAATACTGATACCCTGGTTTCTCTATTATTTTCATACCGGCCATATCAAAACCGCCATTGTTATTATGGTTGTGGCTCTTTTGACCGACTGGTTTGACGGTCAGGCTGCCCGATGGACCAATGATGTTTCAGAAATGGGAAAAATTCTTGATCCACTTGCCGACAAACTCTGTCTTGCAAGTGTAGCTATTTACTTTTTATGGGTTGGTCAGCTCCCTTTATGGTTTGTGCTTTTTGCAGTCCTGAGGGATGCTATTATTTTTATAGGTGCCGCATATGTCAGAATCCACCATTCAGTAGTTACTACATCTCTCTGGCCGGGAAAATGGGCTGTTGGCTTTGTCTCCATGATGTTTATTGCCATGGTTTGGCCTCATCCCGTTTTTCAGCGCTATCCCGTCAAGGAGTTCTTTTTATACCTCTCCTTCATTATGCTTCTCTACTCCTTTTCGCTCTATTGTGTAAGGTTTTATAAAATTCATAAGGGCCTCAACTACAGCCTCTGAGCGTTACTCTCCCTCGTTTACGGTATCAACATATATATATGCAGGGTATTGATAACTTTTTCCTGGAAGCATATATACGAACGCTCTCTTGAGCTAACCTGCTAATAAAAAGCAGGTTACAGGCGTTAACATCCTTTACTTCCGTTGAGTGAAAAATGTTGACAACTTGTTGACAGAATGTGGGCAGGTGTGTAGAAGCGCCCTGCTTCTGAGGTCTGGAGGCCAGGGCGTTCTATTTTGGTAAGAGGACTTCTATTTGTTTTTGCTCACAACAGTAGCCATGAGGGAAGCTTCGCATACAAGTTCGCCTCGTACATAAGCTTTTGCATCAAACTGGCAGACGCTTCTGCGCATGTTGGTCATGATTGCTTCAATCACAAGGGTGTCGCCGGGAAGCACAGGTTTCCGGAAGCGAGCTTTGTCGATACCCATGAAGTAGACCACACTCTCCTTGATTTTATCATTACCGTTCAGCATCATGATACCGCCTGTCTGAGCCATAGCTTCAAGGATCAGCACGCCGGGCATAATGGGATTTCCCGGAAAGTGACCTTGAAAAAAAGGCTCGTTCATGGTAACGTTTTTAATCGATACAATTTTTTCGTCAAGCTTGAACTCAACAATCTTGTCGATTAAAAGGAAGGGATAGCGGTGCGGGAGAATGTTCAGAATAGCATTGATGTCAAAAATAACGCCGGCTTTTTTATCGTGCTGGTACTGCCGGGCAAGTTTGTTGCGATCCGCATATTTTTTGAGCTGCTTGACAAATTCAACATTCGAAGCATGACCAGGTCGTGCAGCAAGCACCTGTGCCCTTACGGGCATGCCAAGGAGGGCTATGTCACCAAGCAGGTCAAGCAGTTTATGCCGGGCAGGCTCATTCTTGAAGCGTAGTTCACGGTTGTTGAGAATGCCGTTTTCACCGAGCACAAGATGCTCGCTCTCTATACCAAGTTTTTTTCCAAGAGAGTCAAGCTCACCCTTATCCATGGTCTTGTCGATAATGACAATAGCATTATCAATATCGCCTCCTTTGATAATTCCCTGGTTAGCAAGCGCTTCCACTTCACTGAGAAAGCAGAATGTTCTGCACGGAGAAAAATCCTTGACAAATTCAGTTTCCAGATTAAAAAGACCAGAGTGCTGAGAGCCAAGAGCAGGGTTTTTATAGTCCACCATCACTGTCATTCTGAAATCATCCAGCGGCAGAGCTACAATATCGACACCGTTTTCAGCATCATGGTATTCAATGGTTTCATCAATGACCAGGTAGTTTTTTGGCTCATCCTGTTCCTGAAATCCTGCTTCCATCAGTGCCTTCGCAAAAGGGGCTGAACTTCCATCCATAACCGGAGGTTCAGGTCCGCTCAGTTCAATCCGGCAGTTATCGATCTGCAGGCCATAAAGAGCTCCAAGAACATGCTCGGTGGTGTGGACTTTAACATCATTGAGTCCGATAGTGGTACCCCTCAGGACATCTATGACGTTCTCAATCAGGGCCGGTATTTCAGGACTGTTTTCAATATCTGTCCGGACAAAACGGTAGCCGTAGTTGACCGGGGCAGGTTTAAAGGTAATCATGCACTCTTTGCCGGTGTGCAGTCCTGTACCCCATAGGGAAACTTCTTTTTGAAGTGTGCGCTGGTGAATGAGCATAGTGTAATCGTTGCTCCTGCCTTTTGTTGCCGCGCAGGAAATGAACTTGAATTGTAATGATGAAAAACTTTAAACTTTTAAGATAATAAAGATCAATATCCTGTTCAAATCAGGCTTTTTAGACGTTTCTGAGCCAGCTTCTTAAGACACGGTGTGACTGGAAAAGTGTTTCAGTACTTTTTCAAGAAGGAGCGGATGGGATATTTTGTTTCCGGCAATAATGCTGTTTCTTTGAAAAACATCTTCATCTCCTGTAAAGTCGGTAACCGTTCCTCCTGCTTCGCGGACAAGCAGCACGCCAGCCGAATAATCCCAAGGGTGAAGCTTGTATTCCCAGAACCCGTCAAAGCGTCCACAGGCGGTATAAGCAAGATCAATGGCAGCAGACCCGGCACGCCTGATTCCAGCACAGTCGTGAATAATCTCTTTCGTTACTCCGAAATACGAATCAATATAGTGGTACTCGGTAAACGGAATACCTGTTGCAATGAGAAAACTCTCTTTTTCCAGGCGGTTTGAAACCGAGATTCTTTTGCCGTTCAGGTAAGCGCCGCAGCCTCGTTCAGCAGTAAAAAGCTCCTGAAGAACAGGCTGAAAAACAACCCCTGTGCAGAGTTCATTGTTGCTGTCTTTCAACCCAATACTGATGGAGAAAACAGGAAAGGAGTGAATGAAGTTAAGCGTGCCGTCAAGGGGATCCACAATCCAGGTTCTCCCTGAACTGCCTTTAAAGACGGTACCTTCTTCACACAGCATGCTGTCATCCGGGAAGCTTTCGGCGATGATGGAGCTTATTGCCGCTTCGCAGGCTTTATCAACCTCAGTAACAAAATCTTTAAAATCTTTTCCCTTGATGTCACTCTGAGAGAGTTCACCGAATTTTTCAAGGGTGATAGCTCCTGCAGCCTGCGCAGCTTTTATGGCTGTCTGCAGTTCATTGCTTCGTGTTTCCATGTGTGTTTGTCAATCAGAACGAATGGGTTGCATAATCGCGATCAATATAACATTTCAGCCCATTCTTTTTTTTGTCGCCTTCTTTGGTAGCGCGCAACCTCAACGTTTCTCAGTAAAGCAGGAGGGCAGGGAATTATACGTGCAATCTCTTTGTTGCTTATTTATAATGATCTAAACCATTTATAAACGTAAAGAACACCATAATGAAACTCAATATTACAAAACTGGCACTCTGTATCGGTCTGTGTTTTGTGTTTGCCTTTGCAGGCAGCACATTTACGCCTGTGCCCGGTTCGGAGTGGTACTATTCGATACTCAAAAAGCCTTCATGGAACCCGCCTGACTGGCTTTTTCCCCCTGCATGGACTCTTTTGTTCCTGCTTATGGGCACTGCTCTCTACCTTGTGGTAGAGGAGTGGTCTACAAAAGCAAATGTAAAGGGAGCTCTCACAGTATTCGGGGTGCAGCTTCTCTTGAATCTCAGCTGGTCAGCCGCATTTTTCGGACTTCATTCTCCATCGAAGGCTCTTGCAGTGATTGTTATGCTCTGGCTGGCGATTGTTCTGACAATCGTGAAGTTCAAAGCGGTTTCCCCGACTGCGGCCTATCTGCTGATACCCTACATCTTGTGGGTAAGCTTTGCGTCTTTTCTCAACTTTACGATCTGGCAGCTTAATGGGGGGCTTCTCTGAGCAGGCGCGGCTTTTGAGAATGTAACGTTATAACCCCAACTCGCTATGCGAACCGAGGCGCACCAGTTCCAGACTGGCGTCGTCGGTTTTGCGGTAGATCAAAATAAGATCAGGCTTGATGTGGCAATCGCGGCAATCATTTAACATCCCAATCAACGCATGGTCGACGGCATTAGCGGGCAAAGGCTTGTCCTCTATCAGAAGACTGAGGATCGCTGTCAAGAGTGCATCAAGTTTCTTGCTGTGTATCCCTGATTTCTCGCGGCGATAGTCACGCTTGAATCGGCTGGTGTACTTAATCGTCCGCATTTAAATCCTGAAACAACTCATCCAAAGAAGAGGCTGTACTGAGTTCTCCTCGGCGTGCGGCTTTAATGGCCTCAATCGTTTCTGCATTGGGAATGAGCGGCTCAAAAGGCAATGCTTTTTCAGCAGCAACCCGTTTCAACATAAGCCTTACGGCATCGGACAGGGAAAGCCCTATGGACGCCAGTACAGCGGAAGCCTCGGCTTTTGTTGCGGCATCAATCCTTGCTCTGACAACTGTATTTTCTATCATATCAATATCCTCCTTTTGTAGCTACAATGTAGCGCAATAAAGGGCGGAATGCAATTATTTTTGGGACGACAGGGACAACGCACGCATTACATAAAGAGAGATTCCTATTATTCGAGAGCAGGTTTTGGAAAAAGGAAAAAGTATCCGATTCGATACAGACGCAAATTGCCAAAGATGCAGGGCTTGGCAGAGAAAGTCTCTACAAGGCGTTAAGCGCTGGCGCTCACCCACGCTTTCAAACGATCAATGCAGTCCTTCATGCCCTTGGCGTTAAATTTACGGTTGTGAATGCTCGCCCGTCTTAAAAAGGTGTATAATCTAATGGATGATCTGCAACGATATATCGAGCAACGAAAAGACCTTGATCTTGAATTTGCCAAGACCTTTGACGAAGGCTATGAACAATTCAAGATCGGTGAATTTCTCCGCTACGCAAGAGAGCGTGCAGGGTTGACGCAAGAAGAACTTGCAGGAAAGTTGAACACCAAAAAATCAGCAATTTCGCGGATTGAAAACCATTCTGAGGACATACGGCTTTCTACGCTGTTTCATTATGCCGAAGCGCTTGGAAAGAAACTGCAGGTATCCATTCAATAGGTGATATTCGGCTATAACGAATGCGGATATTGAAGCGGCTTGTGTACTTAATCGTCCGCATTTAAACCCTCAAACAACCCATCCAAAGATAAAGTTGTACTGAGTTCTCCACGACGGGTATTATTTATCATTATCCCACATGTCCTTGTAGAAATAGACATATTGACTTGTCGCGGCAGGATTGATTTTATAGTAATAGCGGCAGAGCTTTTTGAATAACTGCAGCATTTTCTCGTCAAAACAAAAATCAAGAATACCATCCAGGCAGTGTTCAATCCGCCTGGAATCACTTTCCTGATCTTGTATTATTGCATCAATTTCTCGGGAATACAGTATAGCCGCCTGTCGTGCGAGTTGCTGGGTGTGTTTTACAAGCGGTACAATATTTTCAACCAGCCCGTTAATCTCTGGAGTGTTGGAATGCTTCCTATTCATCGTTTTTCCTTCATGCCGTGCAAGCTATCGCCTTTAAAAAAGCCCATCATCCATAGATTGAGCACATGTTCCTCATGAAAACTGCTTTTTACTGCTTTACTCATTCTCACTCCCATCCGCTTGATACGCTTCTGACTGCTCCAATAACAGCGTGCGTTCCCGCTCCAGCTCTTTTCGCAGCTCTTCTTCGGATGGCAATACCAATTTATAGCGGCTGGCGAATAACTGTTCACTCCCATTTAAGACAGAATAACGAACCACTGACTCGTCCTTTTGCGAACACAAAATAATCCCGACAGTAGGATTATCGTTCTCACCCCGTTTCAGATCGTCATACATGCGCACATACATGTCCATCTGCCCGATGTCCTGATGCACAAGCTTTCCGCTCTTCAAATCAATCAGCACAAAGCACTTGAGCAGATAGTTGTAAAAAACAAGATCGATATAAAAGTCCTGTGACTCGGTACTGATGCGCTGCTGACGGGCAACAAAAGCAAAACCTTTACCCAGTTCCAGCAAAAACGCCTGCAGCTTGTCCATCAGTGCCTGCTCCAGCTTTGACTCCAGCAGCTTGCCTGTGCCTGGCAGGCCAAGAAACTCCAGCATCACGGGATCTCGCACGAACTCCCGAGGGCTATGGGGCAATGAGGCAATGTTAGCCTCAGCTTCAGCCTGCACGCTGGCCTTGTCACTGCTGAGCAGTAATCGCTCGAAATAGAGTGTGTCAATCTGCCGATCCAATACGCGAACATTCCAGTTTTGCAAAGCGGACTCATTCATGTACCACTGCCTTGCTTCGGGGTTATCAACACGCAACATTGCCCGATAATGCGACCAGCTCAATTCGCGACGCACTGTGTCGTAAATTGGAAAAGCAATATAAAACCTGCGCATGTGTCGCAAATTAGTGGGATCGAATCCTCTGCCAAACTCACCAGTCAATGATTCAGCCAGTTGCGACAGCAGTTTTTTGCCATAAGCAGCGCGTGCTTGCCCTCCTTGCTCAAACTCAACGATATGGCGGCCAATCTCCCAGCATGTTCGCACCTGAATGACATCGACTGTCCGCTTAGCTTCTTTGCGGGCATCAGCAATCAGAGTGCGCAGGTGAGCAAGCAACACATCTATATTCACCGAGAGGCTCCGATCATTCTCATTCATAGCCATCTCCACGGTTGAATGTTGAAAAGTCCCACAGCCTGTTGGACAAAGTGCGGTTGCTGCATTATACCCCCTCCACACTGAACATGCGGCTCAGGAACTCTGGTTCTATCTGCCGGATGTTCAGTTTTTTGGTAATACCGCCTTCTTCTTCAGTAGAGGTAAATAATGCAGGGATGTTATGGTCGCCATTGATGTAGACAATATCGAATTCACTGTCAGCGGGGTTGATGGCAAGTTTCTCACAGAGTCGGTTCAAGGTGTCATAATCAACCTGTTCCAGATTCCTCCATAACACAAGGTTTTTTTCGCCAGTCGGCAGCCAGCCTGTTATCAGCACAAAGCCTTGTTCGAGCTGCATATCGATATTCTTTACGCGCAAACCGATACTGCGAATCATCAACTCAACGGCATCAACCTTGAACTCTTTGCTGTACTGTCTGCGACTTTTGTTACAGTTCTCGGTCATTTTTCATATCTCCTTTTGTTTGAAGATATGACTTCTTACACTGTCCACGAAAATATAGCAAGTTCAACGCGCCCGCGGGGGGCGCGACATCACTTTCTAAGCTGCCTATCCGGCAGTGCACTTTAAACCCTTTCAGATACTCCGGAGCGACCTTTTCTAAGCTGCCTATCCGGCAGTGCACTCGGGAAAAACGGGAACCAGAAGATAGTTTCATTTCTAAGCTGCCTATCCGGCAGTGAACGGATGGTCAAGAATCGACGGTGTCGGGCAGGGTTTCTAAGCTGCCTATCCGGCAGTGAACGGGTATACGATGATTGTGTCTCCCGAGGGTGTTTTCTAAGCTGCCTATCCGGCAGTGAACGTTCTTTCAAATGCAGCTCATCAGAGAGCACTTTTCTAAGCTGCCTATCCGGCAGTGAACAATGGGTAGCGGATAGCTTAATCGCTGATGCTTTTCTAAGCTGCCTATCCGGCAGTGAACAGCGTCAACAGGCATTATTGCGCCATCTTCACTTTCTAAGCTGCCTATCCGGCAGTGAACAGTGATGAGGCGCGGTTTATCAGCGAGGTTCATTTCTAAGCTGCCTATCCGGCAGTGAACAATAGTTCGGGTAAATATGCTTTAATGATGCTTTTCTAAGCTGCCTATCTGGCAGTGAACTAATCAACCCATTCACCGTCGCTTCAGAGTTTTTTCTAAGCTGCCTATCCGGCAGTGAACGGAAATTTCATCATGGAGTTTCGGAAATTTGATTTCTAAGCTGCCTATCCGGCAGTGAACGATCAAAACGATTTTTCTACAATAACCCTCTTTTTCTAAGCTGCCTATCCGGCAGTGAACGCTGAGCGCACAAAAATGATGCAGGAATGGGCTTTCTAAGCTGCCTATCCGGCAGTGAACATTGTCATTGCCAGCATCAACGGGGAGCAGATTTTCTAAGCTGCCTATCCGGCAGTGAACGGTAATCCAGATTTTCCGCTGAACGTCCACAATTTCTAAGCTGCCTATCCGGCAGTGAACAGAAAAGCAGCTCGTCTCGGCAGTTTGATAATTTTCTAAGCTGCCTATCCGGCAGTGAACTTAACGTTGGGCTGACAAACCCAGTGTTTACCTTTCTAAGCTGCCTATCCGGCAGTGAACTAACACCGGCAACCGCAATGCCTACTCCCATATTTCTAAGCTGCCTATCCGGCAGTGAACGATTATCCAAGAGACGCCATCGTAATATTCATTTTCTAAGCTGCCTATCCGGCAGTGAACATCGAGAAAGTGAGTAGATTACAAGTAAAGAATTTCTAAGCTGCCTATCCGGCAGTGAACGGACCATCTGGTAGCGTATCACCTTAGTCTGGTTTCTAAGCTGCCTATCCGGCAGTGAACAACAATGGGGAGTTACGCCGCGGGGACTGACATTTCTAAGCTGCCTATCCGGCAGTGAACCACCGCATCGATACAACCTTTTGGGTTCTTATTTTCTAAGCTGCCTATCCGGCAGTGAACACCAAGCAACCACTTCCGGATAAAGTACCGGCTTTCTAAGCTGCCTATCCGGCAGTGAACCCAACGATCAGTAAACTTTTTAGCGATATTGATTTCTAAGCTGCCTATCCGGCAGTGAACATCGTTGGTACGTGTCAGTGTTGACTGTCGATGATTTCTAAGCTGCCTATCCGGCAGTGAACTCACCAATGCCGAGATCCCAAAAAGTGTAAACTTTTCTAAGCTGCCTATCCGGCAGTGAACAGGTTTTATATCTTCAGGAGCAATCCTCCTCTTTTCTAAGCTGCCTATCCGGCAGTGAACTGTATGCTGCCGTCGCGTCGTCAGTTATTGATGTTTCTAAGCTGCCTATCCGGCAGTGAACAAGACTGGCTCCATCAAGACTGGCTCCATCAATTTCTAAGCTGCCTATCCGGCAGTGAACTTGAAAAATCGGTATCCTCTCTGCCTTTTATTTTTCTAAGCTGCCTATCCGGCAGTGAACAATACATACAGAGTAAAGCGTTAACTGTCACATTTCTAAGCTGCCTATCCGGCAGTGAACAAGTTCAATCCGGCTCAGCCAAAGGAAGCTTGTTTCTAAGCTGCCTATCCGGCAGTGAACGAAGCATATCGAGAGCTTTCTGGCGATGGAGATTTCTAAGCTGCCTATCCGGCAGTGAACTGGGTGTGCTGGCGATTTTCTGCCTGCTCTATTTTCTAAGCTGCCTATCCGGCAGTGAACGCAAACAGCGTCCAACACCGCTCTCGCCGCATTTTCTAAGCTGCCTATCCGGCAGTGAACTCTTGATTTTTTCCACCGCGTCTGCCAGTTCCTTTCTAAGCTGCCTATCCGGCAGTGAACGATGGTAGTAGACCACAAAGTCAGATCTTCCTTTTCTAAGCTGCCTATCCGGCAGTGAACATTACCTATTTTGCGCAGGCTCTTGATGGCGCTTTCTAAGCTGCCTATCCGGCAGTGAACATATGACACACTGCGAGTTTTTCAGGGCAATGTTTCTAAGCTGCCTATCCGGCAGTGAACGATAAGGTTGATCTGATGATCGAGCTTTATAATTTCTAAGCTGCCTATCCGGCAGTGAACTTCGATCCTTGGCAAGACCTTGGCGTTTTTGATTTCTAAGCTGCCTATCCGGCAGTGAACGGTTTTTCTTTTTTTTCAGCTCTTCGATCCTTTTTCTAAGCTGCCTATCCGGCAGTGAACGTTCTGGAGCTGCTGACGGCTGTACCCCGTGATTTCTAAGCTGCCTATCCGGCAGTGAACGTTTAGTGAACCCGTCTATAACGATTGGCTAATTTCTAAGCTGCCTATCCGGCAGTGAACTCATTGCCAGTAAACTCTCCTTTCTTATTCCTTTTCTAAGCTGCCTATCCGGCAGTGAACAGTCCTTTTCTCATCCTCAGCGTTGCGCTTCTTTTTCTAAGCTGCCTATCCGGCAGTGAACAAGGGAAGATCACGATGCTCGGCGGTAATTGATTTCTAAGCTGCCTATCCGGCAGTGAACGATAAAGATCAGATGACCGGCCACGGGTTCCGTTTCTAAGCTGCCTATCCGGCAGTGAACAGAACCACGCTTCTTTGTCCATTTTTCGGTAATTTCTAAGCTGCCTATCCGGCAGTGAACGCATCTCAGGCTCATCTTGAGTACACCATTGCTTTCTAAGCTGCCTATCCGGCAGTGAACAAAATGAGGCATCAACGCATCTTATGTTTTCTTTTCTAAGCTGCCTATCCGGCAGTGAACTGTCATAATTCTGCCATCTAACCGTTCCATCTGTTTCTAAGCTGCCTATCCGGCAGTGAACTGGTTGATCTCAATCCAATCCCCTCCGCCATCATTTCTAAGCTGCCTATCCGGCAGTGAACATCATATATGCAACAGACACTCACTCATAAACGTTTCTAAGCTGCCTATCCGGCAGTGAACATCGCACTGACCCGCCAGCGATGCCAGTGGCATTTCTAAGCTGCCTATCCGGCAGTGAACAGAGTATCACCAATCTTCACGATGCGTCTCTTTTTCTAAGCTGCCTATCCGGCAGTGAACGAGTTGGCGGAAAGAGAGGGTAGGCCGTCGCTTTTCTAAGCTGCCTATCCGGCAGTGAACGATTGTTTGCAGTGATCAAACCTTCTATCGGTTTTCTAAGCTGCCTATCCGGCAGTGAACGGAATACAGGACACCGTCGCCTCATTCCTTGATTTCTAAGCTGCCTATCCGGCAGTGAACATGTCTGTGCAGTTTTCTCGGTTACGGTTATTTTTCTAAGCTGCCTATCCGGCAGTGAACGTTCGTTTTTCATCCTCAGCGTTGCGCCTCCTTTTCTAAGCTGCCTATCCGGCAGTGAACTTTATGCGTTGCGCTATCGCATCGATATCAACTTTCTAAGCTGCCTATCCGGCAGTGAACCCGAGGCTGGAAGCTTTTCCATACTCCCTGAGTTTCTAAGCTGCCTATCCGGCAGTGAACCAAGAGGGCCGCCAAGAGCGGTGGCTATAGTTTTTCTAAGCTGCCTATCCGGCAGTGAACAGTATGAGCCATGTGGCAGATACTCTCAAGCATTTCTAAGCTGCCTATCCGGCAGTGAACGCTGGCCCTCCGCTGCCTGCTGCTGGCTTTCTTTTCTAAGCTGCCTATCCGGCAGTGAACACAAACCAGTTTTGTTTTTCTTGCCAGTTATCTTTCTAAGCTGCCTATCCGGCAGTGAACTTCTGTAGGCTCTGCAACCCGGATTTCAGGTCTTTCTAAGCTGCCTATCCGGCAGTGAACGAGCGTTTTGATCTGATCCTCCATTGCGCTTTTTTCTAAGCTGCCTATCCGGCAGTGAACTCATCAATCTCATTTTGCTCAGCAATTATTTCTTTCTAAGCTGCCTATCCGGCAGTGAACGTGCATATAAATCTCACGGTTTTTTTCATCCTTTTCTAAGCTGCCTATCCGGCAGTGAACCCGCCATTGATTTGCTGATCGAAAAGTTTGAATTTCTAAGCTGCCTATCCGGCAGTGAACTAGGCAAGATCACCGTTCTTGGCGGGAATTGATTTCTAAGCTGCCTATCCGGCAGTGAACCCCACTCATACATTTTGCCATCATCCGGCATTTTTCTAAGCTGCCTATCCGGCAGTGAACATCGTTGCAACGCGACAGTCACTTATATTTCTGTTTCTAAGCTGCCTATCCGGCAGTGAACAGTGAGTACAACACAAAGAAGCGCGATGCTGATTTCTAAGCTGCCTATCCGGCAGTGAACTATGCGGGTATCAATCTCTGTTGTTCTTCTCATTTCTAAGCTGCCTATCCGGCAGTGAACGATATCCACTATCCCCCCTGCTGGCAATTACGTTTCTAAGCTGCCTATCCGGCAGTGAACTTGCAGAGTAATACGTTATATCCCCTACGGCATTTCTAAGCTGCCTATCCGGCAGTGAACATTGCCTCCTACGCCATAATAAACTCCCGATTTTTCTAAGCTGCCTATCCGGCAGTGAACCGAAACTCCGTGATGAAATTTCCGATTCTGCTTTTCTAAGCTGCCTATCCGGCAGTGAACCTGAAATGGATTGACCAGCGCAGGATATTGCTTTTCTAAGCTGCCTATCCGGCAGTGAACGCCGAACATCCTTCTTTTGCAATGTTCGCAGCTTTCTAAGCTGCCTATCCGGCAGTGAACTTTTTTTGCTCTACCTTAAGCTCTTTTATGCGTTTCTAAGCTGCCTATCCGGCAGTGAACAATGAGCCGCTTTCGAATTATCCCATGATCTTTTTCTAAGCTGCCTATCCGGCAGTGAACAAAGAACACATCCGAAGTGGACCTCTCTAATAAATTTCTAAGCTGCCTATCCGGCAGTGAACGACAACCCAAGCGAGTTAAACTGGTTTGGGTTTTTCTAAGCTGCCTATCCGGCAGTGAACTCAGCGGGGGTGATTCGGCCGTCTGCTTTGCGTTTCTAAGCTGCCTATCCGGCAGTGAACATCTCTTGGAACGCCGCGCTAGCAGAATTATTTTTCTAAGCTGCCTATCCGGCAGTGAACTATTGACAGGTTTTAATGCTCCTCTCAAGAATTTTCTAAGCTGCCTATCCGGCAGTGAACGCAAGCCGCACCTTTTCTTGCTCAAGCTTCCGTTTCTAAGCTGCCTATCCGGCAGTGAACATCAAGCTTGTCCGCGCCCTTGATGTTACCGATTTCTAAGCTGCCTATCCGGCAGTGAACGTCGCTCATCTTCCTCCCGTGATAACCCTATTTTTCTAAGCTGCCTATCCGGCAGTGAACTGCCTTCTTGGGCGTAAATCTCCCTGTAGATATTTCTAAGCTGCCTATCCGGCAGTGAACTTAATGTCGGGCTTACAAACCCAGTTTTTACATTTCTAAGCTGCCTATCCGGCAGTGAACTGAAAAACTCGCAGTGTGTCATATCGCATCTCTTTCTAAGCTGCCTATCCGGCAGTGAACTCAAAAACAACGAATTAGGGCTTAATGCTCTCTTTCTAAGCTGCCTATCCGGCAGTGAACGTAAGCGTGAGCTGTGTTGGTGCCATGCCAGCTTTCTAAGCTGCCTATCCGGCAGTGAACAGGAAAATTGATCGTATGAAAGCTGGCACACCTTTCTAAGCTGCCTATCCGGCAGTGAACCATCCGAACTCGTAATCCTCGCATAAAGAGGATTTCTAAGCTGCCTATCCGGCAGTGAACTGGGCGTGCTGGCAATATTCTTCCTGCTCTATTTTCTAAGCTGCCTATCCGGCAGTGAACTCACAACTTATTTCAACCCTGCGATAAAATTTTTTCTAAGCTGCCTATCCGGCAGTGAACGCAACACTTTCCCCATTCGGCGTAAACTCAAATTTCTAAGCTGCCTATCCGGCAGTGAACGTTGCGAGACAGAAGAAGGGATTGATATTATCTTTCTAAGCTGCCTATCCGGCAGTGAACATCATATCTGATGGCGATTGTATCTCGGTCGTTTTCTAAGCTGCCTATCCGGCAGTGAACTTACATATAGCTTCAATAGCTTCTTCGTCATCTTTCTAAGCTGCCTATCCGGCAGTGAACCTTCGTTTGTTGAAATTCTTGGTATTCCAATATTTCTAAGCTGCCTATCCGGCAGTGAACGTTGGGTACGGGTAAATATAGTTTTCGGTATCTTTCTAAGCTGCCTATCCGGCAGTGAACTTCGTGCGCTTAATCGCACTTCCGG